>SESD01000429.1_pt1 | contig 25998 bp, 27 predicted proteins | sample 3171411 | NCBI WGS metagenome assembly SESD01 (sample SAMN06051880, study PRJNA518727) | freshwater metagenome | biome: subpolar coniferous forest; feature: holomictic lake; material: water; isolation source: holomictic Lake 442, 16.5 m depth | place: Canada: near Kenora, Ontario | collected...
TCAGTATCACTCGCTTTGCTCTCCGCCTTTGAAAAAGGTGGCGCGGGTTATGCTGTTAATTTAAGCAATCAACTGGAGTAAAACCGCTTTAGCTGTTTTTACAGGCAATAGCTAAAGCGATTGCACTCCAGTTTTTTAAATGACTTGCGCTTAACTTAACGGCATTGGGGGACTGAATCGTTACCGATAGCGTAACCCGACATTTTTATTATTCATAGTCAATATCATCAGCAAAAGCTATTTCACCATTCCCCCAATTTTTATCTAAAATATTTTTTTAGGTATTCATGAATGCTTGAGTATTACCAGTCACTTTCGTCCTTTACAAGCCGATGTTTTACCGGATTGATTATGAATATAATCAATAGGCTGTTGAAAATTCGGCTCATCGCGTAAACAATGTTCTTTGCCACGATGTTGCTATACTTCCTGTTGTTTTTTATTTTTACAGTTGGTATTTTGAACGATAAATGGAAATGGATATTTTTGGTAAATGCCGTGTTGAGTAAGTCTCTACGCAAATAAAATCGATATCATTCCGCCAGACAGGTAAGGAGGGGACTGGGATGTGGGTGGCCGAATGTCGCTTTACTTCTAGATGGCTCTATAACAGCACAACTTTTGTCATTTTATTGAATTTCATTTTATTTAACCTATTATTAAATATAAAAAATATCATGGCCTAACTCTCTACAGTTTGAGCGGTCATGGTATTTTTGCATTAACAGCCGAAGACACGGATAAGGACGCACTTTAGTGAATCCGGATTTAATTCTAGGATTGGATGTGTTTTTAGTAAATAAACGATTTGTAACGCAGTGTGACAATCAGGCTTTATTGTTATTTATTAAGACGGCCCGGTTTTTCGGCAGGGATGCTGCTTCCTGGTGCTTGACCAATAAGTGGTTATTTTTAAAGCTTTTTTAAGGTAGATTAGGCTAATAATACTTTGTACTCTGCAAAAAAATTTTTAATTTAATAGTTTGTAACACTATGGAACCTGTCACATTGTGTTACAAAATAATTTGGGTACGGCTCTCCGCCTAAAAGGATCAATAGAAAGCTTAGGATCGTGCATGAAATAACTTGACCCTTTATATTCCCTCACCCCAACCCTCTCCCAGAGGGAGAGGGAGCAAGATGCTTAAGTTATTTCATGCACATTCCTTAGCAGGATAATCGAAGCGCCAGAGGGTGACGTGACATTAATTATTTTATAGCGTCAAATTGTTTGAAAATCATAAACCTTATTACGGCTGAAGCATGAAACAGAGAATCCTTATTATTGACGATGATCACCGCCATCGTAATTTAGTGGCGAACTATTTGGCAACCCAAGCTTTCGATACCCTGATGGCGGCAGATGCTGTTGAAATGAAAAAACAACGGGAACGATTCCGTTGCGATCTTTTGGTACTGGATATCAACTTGCCGGAAGAAGATGGCATTTCAATTTGCCAAAGATTGCGGGCGGAAGGAGATATGATACCCATAATTTTTTTGACGGGTAGAGGTCATGTCTTTGATCGAATCCTTGGCTTGGAGTATGGCGCGGATGATTATCTGGCAAAACCGTTTGAGCCTCTTGAACTGGTTGCTCGTGTCAGGGCAATTTTGCGTCGTGTGTCGGACGAAAGTAAAGTTCAAGATACAGTGGCGTTAACGGTTCATTTTGGAGCCTTTATGTTGGATATAGTATCCCGGAGCTTATTGTGCGATGGCTGTATTGTATCGATTAGTTTCGATGAGTTTGAGCTACTTAAAATTCTTGCAAGTACGCCCGGCAAACCAAAATCACGGAATCAATTAGCCAATCAACTTAAGGGAGAAGATCAACATATCGATCAGCGCTATATCGATCAGCTGGTATCGCGCTTACGCAAACGACTTAAGGACGATTCATCGCAACCTCAATACATTCAAACGGTAAGAGGAATTGGGTATGTTTTTAAGAATGCTATTCCAAATCAGCTAGCGTCATGAAATTTGGATGTCCACAAACTTTTGTCAGTCAAATCTGGCGGCGGTTTGTCTTGATATTGCTGGTCACGCAAATTATCGCCATAACCGTTTTTTTTCTGGTAAGTGCAGCGCATGTGGGAACGAGATTGGGTGCGAATGCCTCTGCTTTGTTGCGAATAGTCGATATTGTCTTTAGTCAAGGCAATCCTGTTCTAATAAGGCAGGTTTCTGAAGTGCTGGACAAGGATGCTTACTTTAAGCTGATTTCTGGAAGGGTTAAGAATACAAGCAACCAGCTGCCGCATTATCCAGCCTTGCTTGCTGCAGCAAAAACAATCGATCAATTGTGGCAAGAAAAAGTGTCCATTAGCTACCAAGCTGATCCTATCCCTATGATTTGGGTGCAAAAAAACCAGCCGCCCCTCTTCGCACTTGGCGTTCCCTTTGTGGGTAGTCAATTTATGCAACGGTTTTCTTTAGCAATACTTTTTATCTTATTTTTTGCTGTGATTTTTATGGCTTGGTGGGTTGCCAAACGCATTAGCAAGCCCCTGCTTAAACTTGCTGAAGACGCGGTGCAAATGGGAAAAGGTCAAAAAATTAATCACATTACGCCAGATCCGCACAGTTGCACCGAGATTATTGCCCTTACTGATTCACTCAATAAAATGCGTGCCGATATCAACAGAATGATAAAAGAGCGTGAAGATTTTCTGGCTGAGATTTCTCATGATTTGCGCACGCCCTTAAGTCGGTTACGAATGGGAGTAGAGATGCTTAAACCTGACTCATCAAAATTTATAGAGGGATTGAAAGAAGATATTGATGAAATTAATATTATCCTAAAGCAAGCTATAGATTTGGAATGTTCCGATATTGATGCAAATGAATCTTGGGTACAAGGTGATATCAATCAATTATTGTCGGATGTGCAAAAAAAATATCAGCGAGCAGGCGTTTCATTGAAGTTGGATTTGGCAGATATGCCAAGGTTTCGCTTTAAAACATTGGCGCTAACTCGTTTGCTCTACAATTTAATTGACAATGGCATGCAGCATAATGGTGAAGGCCAAGTCCAAGTCATTTTGAGCTCCCGCATGGATTGCGACATACCGGCTATTATCGTTGTAAATACGGGAATTGACGGCGGTGCGAAGGCTGTTTCTGGTTCAGCACAGTCGCTTACTGCAAGGAAAATTAGTAGTAGTAACGGACTGGGGCTATTAATTGTCCAGCGAATTGCCGAAATGCACGGGGCAACCGTAAAATCAAGCGAAACAGCGTGTAAGTGTGGGCGTGAAGTTGTAATCAGTTTCGCTGCGACTTGAGGTCTGATATTTTTAAGCTTGGGTCGGCCGGCTACCCACTTAAGCCAAGACAAGAAACTTTAGTTACCGCCGTCATATCGGTAAGGATGCCAGTATCCAGTGCCATGTAGGGTAGCTTTCCGATAACGTTGCCGCATGATTTAGGGTCTATGCCAAACTACAGCTTCACATCCGCGTGACTGGATTCCGTCATCCCTGTCGGAATGACGGACTTTTTGGCACTTAACGAATCATTTTACTGCTCAGTGTCCCGTCTTGGTTGGTAGCCGAAGCTCCGGCATGGTAACTAATTAGACATACTTATAATCCTAAAAAATAACTACAATTTATAAATTAACTATGAAAACAGAATACTTAGAAGCCGAGTTAGAAATGATTGCTCTTTTAGAGCAGCATGTTAATGCTGAGTTACAAGGTGACTTAGAGACCACTATGGCAACAATGAGCGATAATCCTCATCTTTTGCATGTCCCCAATATGATGGGTGGAAATGGCTATGAAGATGTTAAAAATTTCTATAAAAATCATTTAGTAGGGAAGTTTTTTCCACCCGATGTCATTATGCAACGATTATCAATAACTGTTGGCAGTCATCAAATAGTAGATGAGCTTGTCATTAAGTTCACACATACCACAGTGGTTGATTGTATGCTTCCTGAGATTGCACCTACAGGCAAGAAAGTTGAGATTGGCGTAGTTGTTATTGCAGGGATTAAAGACAAGAAAATAACCCATGAGCATATCTACTGGGATCAAGCGAGTGTGCTTTTTCAAATTGGTTTAATTGATCGTAAAGGACTTCCGATTTGTGGCTCGGAAAGTGCAAAAAAACTAATACAGTTTAATGGCAATAGCTGAAGTTCAGCAATCGCTGATATTGCAGACCTTGATTGATCGTAACAATCTGGCCGTTTGTTGGCTGTATGCCGGCGGTCAGTTCTAACTAAAATCAACGCACTCTCGGAGTTGCTTGCCCCTAATCCTTCTTTCTCAAAGAGGGTCTGAATAATTACAAGAGGGCTTTTTTCGTGTTTTCGTGGTGAAAAAAACAAATAGTCAGTTAAATTAATTCACGGCCGGTAAAGTTTCTTAATATTGCCAGTGGACTTGCATTCGTATCATATTGTTTTGACACGGGTAAATGAAAAGTTTGCTCCATCATGTACTGACCTGACATTGCGGCATGTGAGACTTGGTCAGAAAAGCATGCCCAAACAGAGCCGGCGGGGAATGATACGGTTAGTTGAGGACTGTTGCGCTGATAATCCAAGTCGTGCTTCATTGCATCGTGCAATTGGAGCATTAAATGATCATACTCACTTCTAAATGATTTGGTAATGCCGGCAATATTTAATGCTCTTGCCCGCCAGGCAGAGTAGGGCGCTACTTGTGGAATAAATCGGTTAACAATCGTTTCAAAGGGTTCTCCTACACGCCACACTCTGGCGACATTGTCAGGATTTACATTGATAAAGACGCGTAATATGCGTTCTCCATAATTAGGTCGCGAAGGAAATGCGTCAACATGCAAGCGTTTGTCATCAGCACGCCAGGATTGATTTCGTGTTTCTATTTGCATGGGCCGAAAACTTGTCGGTGCCACGCTCAAATAGTTCTTATAGTAAGGAAAATAACTGTTAACAAGCACTTGTGCCTGTGCGCGAAATCGCTCTATCATTAAACCGAGTCCGGCTTGGACTTCTTCATTGCCAATGGCTCCTTTTAAGTTTCCTGAAGCATCCAAACTTATGTTTCGAGACTTTGGGTTACGTATTTCGGAAGTGAAAAAAATCTGTTCAAGAGCCGGAACAGGAAACTCAAGGCTTGTGAAATGCAGTACCTTTCCCGCTTCTAAATCAGTAACCCATTTATCTTGTGCAATGTGGGTTGTCCATTCAGGATGGTTTACTTCAACAATTTGATGGTTCATTGCTATAGCATACGGTTTGTGTTTTTGGGGCTACATTAAAATATCAAGGACTTGACTCTATAAGTCTACTGTAATCATTAATGTACGTTTTAAAGATATAGTGTGTGGCGATCCTTTTAAAAAGGATAGCCAGAATACGCCAATAAATAATAGACTATTATCAGTCACTATTGAGTGAGTTTTTTATGATTACTGATTTTTTTGGGGAGGTTACAAAGGAGACGATTTGATCTTCGTGGTGAAGCTGTTTTGTTTCTCCACTGCGCTGTATAGCCGCATTACTGCGACTATGACAAGTTATCCAAGCGCTATGTATCTATCAGAAGTGGAGCGGGAGCGAGCTAAAACAACTTTACGATTTAAATCGCCCGTAAGGATAACGCTGGATTGCAGAATGGCTTAACTGACCGAGAAGCTTTCGCCACAGCCGCAGGTGCCTTTAACATTAGGGTTGTTAAACTTAAACGCTTCATTAATGCCTTCTTTGCGATAATCCAGCTCTATGCCGTCAACAAATTCAAGATCACTTTCCGGTACGATCACTTTAACGCCGAAGCCTTCAAATACCGCGTCATTTAGATTCAGTGTGTCGGCGTAATCCAGCACATAAGCATAACCCGAGCAACCGGACTTTTTGACACCTAATTTTAAACCCAGCCCTTTGCCACGTTTTTCCAGCTGTTTTTTTATTTGACGCGCTGCACTTTCAGTTAATGAGACAGACATAACACCCTCTTTATACTTGGCAAACCAAGGTTCTTAGTTGATTAATAAATTCAAAAATTTCTGATTTAGTATTAGCCGCACCTAAACTGATACGGATTGCGCTTTTTGCAAGGCTACTTTCTATGCCCATGGCAATCAGTACCGGACTGGGTACGCTGCCGCCACTGGCACAAGCCGAGCCACTGGAAACGGCAGTATTTTTTTGATCCAGCGTCATCAGCAGCATTTCGCCATCCATTCCAGGGATGCCAAACTGAACCGTATTGGGTAAGCGGTCGGCTAGGTGGGAAAAAATCGTTAAGCCGGGAATAGTGGTTAAACCAGCTTCCAGCAGCTCTCTTAACGCCAGTAAATGTTCATGGCGTTGGGTAAGTTCGGCTTTTGCAAGTTCGGCCGCTTTTCCAAAGCCAACGATGGCGGCGACATTTTCAGTCCCGGCTCTTAGCCCTTGTTCCTGTCCACCACCAAGAAAGAGGGGGGTTATCGCCATGCCTTTTTCAAAAATCAGTGCGCCACAGCCTTTAGGGCCATAGATTTTATGGCTGGATAGCGACATCAGATGAACGCCCAGCTGACTAAATGAAACGGGTATCTTGCCAACCGCCTGAACAGCATCAGTATGAACCTTAATAGCGTTGGCTCGTAACGTTTTGGCGTAGGGAGCCAAATCTTGAATGCCCCCGGTTTCATTGTTTGCCAGCATAATCGAAACCAGATCGGGCTGGTTTTTAATCAGCTCGTCAATAGTCGCTTGGGTGATGAGTCCGTTGGCATCCACCTTGATGATATTTAAGGTGGCTCCAAGACTTTTTAAACGCCGGGCGGGTTCTGTAATGGAAGGGTGTTCAATAGCAGAAATAGCGAGCTTGCCTTGGTGCGGCAGCTTTGCCAAGGCCAGGGCGTTGGACTCGGTACCTCCGCTGGTAAAAACAATTTGCGAGGCTGGGGCATCAACCAGCGCCGCAATTTGCTCGCGGGCACCATCAATGGCACTGCGGGCGATTCTGCCATGACGATATAAACTGGACGGGTTACCGTAGAACGATTTTAGGTAAGGTAACATGGCTTCCAGCACCCGATCATCGACGGGTGTTGTTGCATTGTGATCAAAGTATATCATTCAAATTAGACATCAATTCCGGATGGCGATGTATTTCAATAACTTGCTGACTGTCTTGATCTTGTCTTTTGGCAACTTCCTGAATACGATGTTTTTCAAGTAGTTGAGCCAGGGTGATGCCTTTTAAATAATCCCTGATTTGGTCACTCAAGCCCATCCAAAGGTCGTGAGTCAAGCACGCTTTTTCATTTTGGCAATTGGCTTCACCACCACACTTGGTGGCATCAATCGGTTCATCAACAGCCGCAATAATGTCAGCGATATTGATTTCATCCGGGCTGCCAGCCAGAGAATAGCCACCACCGGGTCCACGAATGCCTTTTACCATATTGGCACGACGCAAGCGTGCAAATAATTGTTCCAGATAAGACAGCGAGATAGTTTGACGGGCAGCAATATCAGTTAATGTCACCGGTTTAAGTTGGCTGTGAAAAGCCAAATCAAGCATTGCCGTTACCGCATAACGGCCTTTAGTAGTTAAGCGCACAATAGAATCCCTAAGAAAAATAAGTATATTACCATAACTATACTTAACCCACCAAAATAGTCAACTATTATTCTGTTCGATAGTTAAGGTATTTTGGGTGTTACATCCACTCATTCTAGCTCTCCTGCAAAGGAAGGGAGTCAGGTGTATAGGTCATTACCTGCGGATGACTAAAGATGATTCATTTTCTTTGATTATCTTGAGACATCCTTAAAATACCCCTGAGTATGTCCAGTTCTTTAATATCCAGTTGTACGCGATTATAAATTCTCCTCAAGCGACGCATGATGGATTTTGATTTATCAGGGTGCATAAAGCCAATATCGGTTAATGCCTCGTATAAATGCGTGTAAAAAGATTCCATTTGTGTGGCGGTAGCTTTGGGGATTTTGCCTCTGTCGCCAATAATGATGGCTTCTTGCTGGCCGGCGGCGACAAATAACTCATAACAAACTACTTGCACGGCGGCGGCTATGTTTAAAGAGCTGTATTCGCTGTTGCAGGGAATACGCAGCAGAAAATGACATAAATCCAGCTCATGGTTTTTTAACCCTGAATTTTCACGGCCAAAAATAATAGCAACTTTATTGTCGGGTTCAGTAATCGCAACTTTATCAGCGCATTCTCGGGGTGTCATTTCAGGCCAGCTAATGGTTCTGCATCGTGCGCTGGCACCTATGACCATTTGACAGTCAGCAATGGCTTCTTGCAAGCTGTGACAGACGGTTGCCTTGGCTAAAATATCATCCGCACCTGATGCTCTTGAGGTTGCGTCTGCACTGGGAAATATTTTAGGCGAAACCAGCCAGAGATTAGCCAGGTTCATGTTTTTCATGGCGCGGGCAACCGCGCCAATATTGCCAGGATGCGTTGTTTCGACCAGAACAATTTTTATATGTGACAGCAACGGAGTCATCCTTCGTTAAAAATAAGCCAAGTTTACCAAAAGATTTGCTATCATTGTGCTTTTATCTGCTCATTGTAAATTCCGCCTATGCAACCCATGTTAAATATTGCCGTCCGTGCCGCTAGAAGCGCAGGCGACTTAATCCTTCGTTCAGCCGAGAATGTTGGCCGCCTGCACGTCGACGAAAAAGGTAAAAATGATTATGCCAGTGAGGTTGACCGTATGGCCGAGCGGGAAATTATTAGCATCATCAAGGCGGCTTATCCTGAACACGCCATTTTGGCAGAAGAAAGTGGCGAGCATCAAGGTAATGACTTTGTCTGGGTGATAGACCCGCTGGATGGCACTACTAATTACTTGCATGGATTTCCTCAATACGCGGTTTCCATTGCCTTAAAGCATAAAGGCAAGCTGGAAGTTGGGGTCGTTTACGATCCTTTGCGTGATGAATTATTCACTGCCAAACGGGGTGGTGGCGCTATGTTAAATAATCGTCGCCTGAGAGTAACCAATCAAAACAGCTTAAAAGGCGCGTTACTTGGAACGGGTTTTCCTTTTAAAACCGATAAACATCTTGATGCTTATCTGGGCATGTTTCGGTCATTAACGACAGAGTGTGCCGGGATTCGCCGTGCCGGTGCCGCCGCGCTTGACTTGGCTTATGTTGCCGCTGGTCGATTGGATGGTTTTTGGGAAATCGGTGTCATGGAATGGGATATGGCGGCCGGTATTTTGCTGATAAAAGAAGCCGGCGGCGTTATTACCGATTTTTCTTTTAATGACAAGTACCTGGAATCAGGCAATGTCATTGCCGGTAGTCCAAAAATGCACCAGCTCATGTATCAACTGATTGAACCCCACGTGACCAATAATTTGAAATAAGCGCTTAAACTGCCGCTTATAGATTTTCAGATAAATAATTTCGATACTAACGGATACTATCCCTTTAAGGGATGGTATCCGTGTGAACTAAATCTTCATGTAAGGTAACTTGCAATAAATACCCTACAATCATTGCCTGACTCTGGGAGTGGTAGGGTGCGCATCACGCACCTATTGGTTTCTTTCTCTGGCATGTTTGTGGTGCGCGATGCGCACCCTACTTAGCTAAACTAAACAGTAGTATTGCGAAACTTGGCGGGTGTTATTTATTGCGAGTTGCCTAATGGAAGTTTAATTTCTGAAAGACTATAGTTCCCTGTTTCATGCGCATTAGCCAAAGACTATTTACCACGAAGACAATCAGAAGTAACGTTGTGTCTTCGTGGTGAATATTAAATTAAAACAACTCCAACGCCAGCATGATGGCGTCTTCGCGGCCATTTTCGGCTGGGTAATAGCCTTTTCTAATGCCTATTTCATTAAATCCTATATCTTCATAGAGCGCAATAGCGGCTGTATTGGTGGGTCTGACTTCCAGAAAAACGGTTTCTGCCCGTCCACGGGCAAATTCGATCAAGTGTTCGAGCATTTTACGACCGATACCTTGTTTCTGCTCGGCAGGATCTACAGAAATATTAAGTATATGAGCCTCACCAACTGCCATTGAAAGCAAGCTATAGCCCAATACTTTCCCGTCTAATTCACATACCCAGCAACTATAACCCGCTTTAAAGCAGTCGGTAAAAATGTCTTCTTCCCAAGGAAAGTGATAGTTTTTTCTTTCTATTTCCAGCACACTCGGCAAATCCGCATGCGTCATTATCCGCAGGCGTAGCAAATCCTTTTTAGTCACAGAGTCAGGAAATACCTTGGCATAGAATTCCTTATCAGCATCATAAATCACCAAGTTTTTTATTTTGTCCATTAAGCCCCGCATAATTAACCTTCGTTATTTTTAAATGTGTGTATCGCGTATTTTAAATCCAGCCAAGCTTCACGCTTTTTGGGCAAAAATCGTAGCAAATACGCAGGATGATAAATGACAACAACGGGCGTGTCGTTAAAGGTATGTATTTTACCTCTCAGGCCGGACAAGGGTTCATCTGTTTTTAACAAGGCTTGTGCGGCAACACGCCCTAGCGCGACAATGATTTTGGGTTTAATTAACTGCTGTTGGCGCTGGAGATAAGCGTAGCAACTTTCAACTTCATTGACATGCGGGTCACGATTCTCAGGCGGATTGCACTTTAGTACATTGGTCATAAAGACTTCTTCTCTAGTCAGGCCGATCGCTCGTAACATTTCTGTCAACAATAAGCCTGCGCTGCCGACAAAGGGCAAGCCTTGCTCGTCTTCCTGTTGTCCGGGCGCTTCTCCGACCAGCATCCAGTCAGCTAGTTGGTTTCCTGAGCCAAACACCGTTTTTGATCGAGTTGCACACAAAGCGCATTTTGTACAGTCAGCAACATCGGCTTTCAGTACATCCCAGTTATCGGTCGCTGAATCTATTGTTTCTGCTTCAGTATGTTCAATGTCTTCATCAAATGCCAGCGGTTGCTCAGTCGGCATGGATGTTCTGGGAAGCCAGACATCGATCCCCATAGCCTCCAGATATTGCAGGCGCAGCGTGTTATCCAAAATTAATCTCCAGATTGACAACCTTTATAGCGGTAAGGGCGATAGCCTCGCCCTTACGCATTAAGTTACCTGATTATAAAGAGGCGTCAGCAGTAACGTTATAACGATATGAATTGCCGGAACGATAAGCCTTTTAGCTTGCGCCTCAATCAAACATCCCCTTTCTGTGGATGTCTGCGTTGATCGGGGCTATGCAGTTTGTTTACGGCATTGATATAGGCTTTGGCTGACGCGATAACGATATCGGTATCAGCTCCCAAGCCATTAACTATCCGGCCTTCTTTTTCAAGGCGAACAGTCACTTCACCTTGGGCATCGGTGCCATTGGTGATGTTGTTAACCGAATAAAGCTCTAAAGTGGCCTTGGAGTTCACCAGTTTCTCAATAGCCTTTAAGCTGGCATCCACCGCGCCACCACCATTAGAACTGCCGGTCACTTCTTTATTGTCTACGCGCAGGGTTACTTTTGCGTTCGGTATTTCACCCGTCTCGGAGCAGACCTTTAAGGCGATAAGTTTGACATATTCATCTTCTGACTCAAAACCGGCTTCTGAAATCAGCGCCTGTAAATCCTCGTCGAAAATTTCGTGTTTTTTATCAGCCAGTTGCTTAAAGCGTGAAAAGACCTCATTTAATTCTTCTTCCGAGGTAAACTCAAAACCCAGTTCAGTGATTCGGCTTTTAAAAGCATTTCTGCCGGAATGCTTCCCAAGCACCATACGATTAGCTGCCCAGCCGACATCCTCGGCACGCATGATTTCGTAAGTTTCGCGGCTTTTTAATACGCCATCTTGATGAATGCCGGCTTCATGAGCAAATGCATTGGCACCAACGATAGCTTTGTTGGGTTGCACAGGAAAGCCGGTGATGGAAGAAACCAGTTTTGAACAAGTCAATATTTCACGGGTATCAATGCCCGTTTGACAAGTAAACACATCGTGACGAGTACGAACAGCCATCACCACTTCCTCCAGAGAGGCATTGCCGGCGCGCTCTCCCAAGCCATTAATGGTACATTCAACTTGGCGGGCGCCGTTCATAACTGCCGACAAAGAATTGGCCACAGCTAGTCCCAGATCATTATGGCAATGTACGGAAAAAATGGCTTTATCTGAATTAGGGATGCGCTGAATCAAATTGGCAATGGTTGCGCCAAATTGTTGGGGGACACTATAACCCACCGTATCCGGTATATTCAGCGTCGTGGCACCCGCATTAATAACCGCTTCCAGTATCCTGCACAAAAAATCTTCGTCAGAGCGTCCGGCATCTTCAGGTGAAAATTCGACATCATCGGTATATTGACGGGCGCGTTTAACGGCTTTAACGGCATACTCAATGACTTGCTCCGGTGACATTTGCAATTTCATTTGCATGTGTATGGGCGACGTCGCAATAAACGTATGTATCCGTGAGCGACTGGCGCCTTTAAGCGCCGCTCCTGCGCTATCGATATCTTTATCCAAAGCTCTGGCAAGGCCACAGACGATGCTGTCTTTTATGACATTGGCAACGGCTTGAACGGATTCAAAATCACCGGGACTGGCCGCAGGAAAACCCGCTTCTATTACGTCAACTTTTAAACGTTCCAGTGCTTTTGCAATCCTGACTTTTTCATCACGGGTCATGGAGGCGCCGGGGCTTTGTTCGCCATCGCGCAAGGTCGTATCAAATATAATTAATTTGTCTTTCATAAAAACTCAATTCATAGAGAGGTACCAACGGTTAAGTTGATATAACTGATAAGGTGGGGTTTAGTTAACGAATAAACAGAATAGATGCCCATCAGGGCAGGAATCTTAAGGAAGGGCATAAGCACGCACGCAAATTTGCTGTGGCAGTTATTGTGCCGGCACAAGTATTTTTAAAAGGCGTGATGTGTTGAATAATCATGATAACGACTATACGCGAATGATAATATGCCCTCAAGCAGAGTTTACGGTTTACGTCCCTGCAATCTGCGTTTACGCATGACCAGGGTAACAACCGGCCCTGAAATCGCATAACCCAGGAATAATAAAAACAGCATGGTTTGCGGTTGCGCCATGACAAAACCGATGCCCAACATAACGGTAATCGCTACAAAAAAAGGCACTTTACCTTTTAAATCGATTTCTTTAAAGCTGGAATACCTGAAATTGCTCACCATTAACAGGCCGGTACTGATGGTTAAGGCTATCCCGATATATTTAAAAATTTCAACAGGATAATCATGTTCCAGCGAAAGCCAGATAAAACCCGCAAGAATAGCTGCCGCTGCCGGACTGGGTAAACCCTGAAAATAACGTTTGTCAGCCGAAGTTAATTGCGTATTAAAGCGTGCAAGCCTTAACGCGCCGCCCGCCATGTGGACGAAAGCGGCAAAAAGACCTAATTTGCCTAGGCTGGAAAATGACCACAAATACATCACCAAGGCAGGGGCAGTACCAAACGAAACCATGTCCGACAAGCTATCGTATTGAGCGCCAAATTCGCTTTGTGTATTGGTTAAGCGGGCTACTCGGCCATCCAGTCCGTCCAGAATCATCGCCACAAAAATGGAAATGGCAGCCGTTTCGAAACGTCCATCCATCGCCGAAGTAATGGCATAGAAACCGGCAAACAAGGCGCCGGTAGTAAACAAATTAGGTAATAAATAAATGCCACGACGGCGTATGGAGCGTTTTTCTGGAGTCATACGTCAATTAATCCTAAGGTGTTATAGACAATAAAAACTTAAAGCCGAATTATACAATGAGCCTGTAAGCGGCACCTATTGTTTCACGTTTTATGCGTCGATTTGTTTTTCAAACAGGGTGGGCTTAAGAGCCTCAATCGGTACTGTCGCGTTGCCAAAATAATCCAGGTGTTGGATAAGCGCAAATTTCTTTGGTTTATCCATAGACAACCGGGTAAAGATGGCTTTAAAGTTCATTTGCTTAATGCGGTCTGGCGATCCATATTTTAGTGCGAACATTTTGTTCTTCTTGCCGGGCGGATAAACCGCCAAGAGCTCATTGATTTTTGCGTTAACGTGTTCTTGAGCTTCGTTTAATAAGTCGTTGATGTTTTTATTTAACCCTGAAGCCGCAATTTCAGTACTTGGCGCAGGTTTTTTTTCAAGCGTTTGCGGCGCTTGTGATTGCTTGCGAATAGCCGCCAATTTTTTACTTTGTGTTAACGGCACTAATAAACGGTTTTCTGAAACAGTAGCGTGACTAATGACAGCGGATTTTTTGGGCTTATTTAATACAGGTTCTGACAATTTTACTCTGCCTTATCGTGGGATCATTTGTTATTCTGTTTGACAGTCAAGGGTAAGTGCCGTTAATGCCTCGCCTTTAAAATAAATGCCTTCCCAGCCGTATTTCATAAAATTTCTGATATTTTGGTGACCTGTGCCTTGTAGGTCATTTAAAACATCCAGTCGATAATAATCACCAAACAGGTTTAATGTTTGTTGTTGATCAAGCTGGTGAATTTTGGCAAGAGCAAATATTTTACAAGAGCCTTCGTTGGTTCCGGCTTGATTAATTAATGTGTGCTCATTAAGTCCATTGCTAAATTCAGTGGCTTGGTAATGATAGTTTTCGGTAATGACCGCCATGGTTTCATCAAAACTGACGGCGATCGGAGTGTTTATTTTTTCAAGGAACGAGATAAGTGACATGGGATTAAGGTTCAAGGTTAAAGGTGAAAGGGGCAAGGTAAAAGGCAAAGGGTGAAAGGCAAAGGAGATAGTTTTTTATTCTGTTAGCCTTTAACCTTTCGCCTGTACTTATAAAAATCATCCCTTTTTAAGAATACGGCCTTTTTCTCGTTGCCAATCGCGGTCTTTTGATGTGGCGCGTTTGTCGTGTAATTGTTTACCTTTTGCCAGACCGATTTCCAACTTGGCTCGTCCGTTTTTCCAATACATGGATAACGGAATCAGGGTGTAACCTTTGCGCTCAACTGAGCCAATGAGCTTATTAAGTTCGTGGCGGTTCAGTAATAATTTTTTAGAGCGGATAGCATCCGGTTTAATGTGTGTTGATGCCGACAGTAGCGCAGAAATATGTGCGCCGGACAACCAAGCTTCACCGCGTCTTAATACCACATAACTTTCTTTAAGCTGAACGCGGCCATCTCTAAGGCTTTTAACTTCCCATCCTTCTAAAACAATTCCTGCCTCAAAGCGCTCTTCAATAAAATATTCATGCTTGGCCTGGCGATTAACGGCAATCGTTGCATTTTGCTGGGTTTTATTTTTTTTGGGATTTTTATCGGCCATAGTTTGCAGATTATGATTTTAAAACTGACTAAAAGGAATAATTTTGTTATTTTACTCGATATTACTAATAAGGTGAGTTTTTAATGGGCGCTCAAAAATGATGGACACAAAAAAAACAGTTCACGGTGCATGGTCATCACGTTTTGCATTTATTCTGGCAGCAACCGGTTCTGCAGTTGGTTTGGGTAATATTTGGAAGTTTCCCTATATTACCGGAGAAAATGGTGGCGGTGCATTTGTTATCGTTTATCTCCTGTGCGTGTTGCTAATCGGTATTCCTATCATGATTGCCGAGACTATGCTCGGACGTCGCAGTCAACGCAATCCCATTGAAACAATGGAGCTGTTGACTGAAGAAGCGGGTGCCGATAAAAACTGGCATTATTTAGGCTGGATGGGGGTTATCGCAGGGCTGTTAATCCTGTCGTATTACAGTGTAATTGCTGGCTGGGCTTCTGCTTACGTTCTAAAAGCTTTTACGGGCAGTTTTTTTGATGCCGATGCCACGGCGATAAAAGGAATTTTTGATGATTTTGTTGGCAGTCCGGTGCAACTAATTTTCTGGCATTCGTTATTCATGCTGGCAACCATGCTGATTGTGGTGCGTGGCGTTAACAAAGGTCTGGAAAAAGCGGTGCAGTTTTTGATGCCGAGTTTGTTTGTGTTACTACTTTTGTTGGTCGGATATGCAATGACCACGGGGAGTTATTTTCAAGGGCTGCATTTTTTATTCACACCTGATTTTAGCAAATTGACCAGTAGTTCGGTATTAACCGCAATGGGACATGCCTTTTTTACGCTCAGCTTGGGCATGGGCGCCATTATGGTTTACGGTTCTTATTTACCTAAAGGCATATCAATTGCCAAAACCGCGATTTTGATCGCAGGTGCTGACACGGTCGTGGCATTATTGGCGGGTATTGCTATTTTTCCTATTGTTTTTGCCAATAATTTACATCCTGATTCCGGCCCCGGACTTATTTTTCAAACCTTGCCGATTGCTTTTGGTGCCATGACTGGCGGTTGGTTGATGGGTATCTTGTTTTTTGTGATGCTGGCAATTGCGGCCTTAACCTCTTCAATTTCCCTAGTTGAGCCGGCCGTTGCTTGGTTGGTTGAAAGTAAAGGCTTCAGTCGGGAAAAAGCCTGTGTTTGGTCGGGATTGGCAACCTGGTTGCTGGGTTTGGGTACGGTATTTTCGTTTAATGTCTGGTCAAATGTTAAGATTTTTGACCGGAGTATTTTTCAATTACTGGATTACTTAACCGCTAATTTAATGCTGCCCATTGGCGGTTTTTGTATCGCAATATTTGCCGGCTGGATTATGCACCGGCAACATACCGAAGCAGAGCTTAACATGCCTGCGGGTGTGGCCTATCCGGTATGGAAGATGTTAATCAGTTATGTAGCGCCAGCCGCTGTGTTTTTTGTCTTCCTGCATGTTATTGGAGTGCTTTAAATGACGGTTATTGAAAAAAGTGCCTTGGTTAAGTTTTCCGCACAGCAGATGTTTGATCTGGTTAACAACATTGACGATTATCCTCTATTTTTGCCCTGGTGCAGTGGCAGCAGGATTATCAAACGCGAAGACGATATCGTTGAAGCAGAGTTACTGATTTCCAAAGGCGGCTTTAAAAAAGCGTTTTCAACCCGAAACAAGATTGATAAAGGTGGCAAGATAACGGTATCTTTGCTGGACGGGCCTTTTTCTTACCTGGAAGGCGTCTGGAATTTTATGCCCTTACGTGAAGATGCCAGCAAGATTTCTCTGGATTTGGAGTTTGAAATGTCGGGCATGTTAGCCAGTCTTGCCTTCGGTGTGGTTTTTAACCAGATATGTAATACCATGGTGAGTTCTTTTACCAGTCGAGCCAAGCAAGTTTATGGATAAGGCGATGATTGATGTAGAAGTGGCTTACGCTACTCCGGAGCAGCAAGTTATTGTCTCCCTAAAAATGCCGGCAGGCGCAACCGTTGAACAGGCGATAACTGCATCAGGTGTGTTGATCCGTTTTCCGGAAATAGATGCGATAAATTTAAAAGCCGGTATTTTTGGCAGTGTTTGCAAGCTTGATCAGTCACTAAAACAGGCCGATAGAGTCGAGATATATCGGTCTTTAATTCATGATCCCAAAGAAGCCAGGCGTCATAGAGCAGCGAAGGGATAATCTGCTTTCAGTTTTTTTTGGAATGGTAATGAAATAACTTGACCATCTGACTCCCTCACCTTGAAGGTGAGGGATATAATATTTAAGTTACTTTGCGTATTAACAGGTGGCCAAGAGTCTTTTAACAAAATGGTAAATAGGATTTTTTACCTAATAAATCATATTTAAACCTAAAATATTCCCATTACTGGTGTTTTGGTAAATAACGGATAATCTTGTTTTTTGAAAATGTTAAATAAATTTTGAACGACTACTTAGCCCTATCCTTGCACTGGAAATCAGATTAATCCATTCCTAATTTAGCCGACACTGTTAAAGTGGCAGTTTATCAGATACCGCGGATGGTTTAGGGTCCGCTTTAACAGTTTTAGGAGTATCACTAATGCTATCAAAGCCAAACAGGCCGGTGATTTTTTCCCATAAGGTTTTGTCAAGATCACGCTTGGGAACGTCAACGGTTGTTTCGATGGATGGTTTAATCGCAGGCGTGGCTCCCGGTCTTAAATCCCCCTGAATGCTGACTATTTGATCATTTTCAAAAAATAATGAAACTTGTTTTTGTACTCTGTCTTCGCCGCCAGGTTGATTGGAATACAGATAATCCCAGCGATTTTTATGGAAAACATCATCCAGCATGGGTGAACCCATGATATAAACCACTTGGCGCTTGTTCATGGCGGGTCGAAGTTGGTCAATCATGGCTTGATCGATAATATTGCCTTGTTGAATTTCCAGCGTATAAACACCGGGTAAATGGTTAAGGATGGTTGAACAAGAGACGAGTGTGAAGCTTGTCAATAAACTTAAATAATAAAGCGACTTTCTCATTTGAGGCTGCGGAAGTGGTAAAATATTAAATCATACAGGATGTTAAATATTTATCCTATAAAACTGTCATGCTCTTACTTTCTAAAAAGGCTACAATGAGCGCTATTTTGTACTTAACTGCCTGCTCAGTCTTTTAACTGGAGATTAATGTTGGAAACACATGATTTAAGGAATGCGGGTCTGAAGGTTACTTTGCCTCGAGTCAAGATTCTACAAATTTTAGAAAAACAGACTAATGAGCATCATTTAACCGCTGAAAAAGTGTATAAAATTCTGCTGAGTGAAGATGAAGAAATCGGCTTGGCCACGGTTTATCGGGTTTTAACCCAGTTTGAAGCAGCAGGACTGGTGACCCGGCATCAGTTTGAGGGGGGTAATTCAATCTTTGAATTGGCGAAGGGCGATCATCATGACCATATTCTTTGTATGAAGTGCGGCAAAGTAGATGAGTTTACTGATGAACTTATCGAAGCACGGCAAAAAGAAATTGCCCAAAAACTGGGTTATGAACTCACTGATCATGGCCTTTATTTATATGGATTTTGCCCCCAGTGCAAAAACTCCTGATTTTTTTCTCTAACTTGTAAACTTCATGTTTAAACCTCTTATTTTTTATATTGGCTTGCGCTACACGCGGGCTAAACGTCGAACCCAGTTTATTTCTTTTATTACCTTAACTTCAGTTATGGGTATTGCCTTGGGCGTTACCGCGCTGATTACGGTTTTGTCCGTGATGAATGGTTTTGAAGCCGAATTACGCGAGCGGATTCTGGGAATGACATCTCATGCTACGGTCACCGGTCGATACGGGCAGTTGGATAACTGGCGTGAACTGGACCAGAAATTAAAAAATTATCCGCATGTACAGGGCGCTGCGCCTTTTATAAGCGGGCAAGTGATGATTAATGCTGATCGACGTGTCAGCGGAACTATGCTGAACGGGATATTACCGGAATATGAGGCCAGAGTTTCAGAAGTGGCCGATAGGATGAAAGCAGGTAAACTTACTGATCTGGTTGCTGGTCAATATGGGATTGTTTTAGGTGTGGAGTTGGCCAATTATTTGGGCGTGACGATGGGTGACAAAATCACTGTAATCAGTCCACAAATTAATTCTACACCGGCGGGTATTGTGCCTAGAATGCGGCGCTTTACGGTGGTGGGTATTTTTCAGGTCGGTATGTATGAGTATGATCGTAACATGGCGCTGATTAATATTGAGGATGCAGCCAAGTTATTTCGTCTGGAGGACGCAGTATCAGGTTTGCGAATCAAACTGGACGATTTGTTTAACGCCCCGCAAATTACCCATGCCTTGGCAAAAGCACTTGATAATGAATATCAGGTGAGTGATTGGACGCTGGCGCATAGCAATTTCTTTAGGGCTATTCAAACTGAAAAGAGGGTGATGTTTATTATCTTGTTGTTGATAGTGGCGGTAGCTGCTTTTAATATTGTTTCCACATTGGTGATGGTGGTTACCGATAAACGTGGCGATATTGCCATTCTAAAAACCCAGGGACTGACTTCGGGCTCAGTGATGGGGATTTTTATGGTATTAGGCTCCATTATCGGGATAGTTGGTACAGCCTTGGGTACATTAGGCGGCATAGTGCTTGCGTTAAATGTTGAAACTATTGTGCCGGCTATTGAAAAATTATTTCAGGTTCAGTTTATGGCGGCTGATGTTTATTACATTAGTGAACTACCTTCCAAGCTGGTCTGGTCTGATGTTTACGCGATAGCCGGTATGGCCTTTTTTCTGTCCTTATTGGCGACGATTTATCCTGCCTGGCAGGCCTCCAGAATAAACCCGGCGGAAGTTCTTAGATATGAATAAAAGCAGTATTTTGCATTGTCACCAACTGACTAAGCGTTATGATCAGGGCGGGTTGAATGTTGAGGTCTTGAGAGGCGTTGATTTAAATATTAGCAAAGGCGAGCGTGTTGCTATTATGGGCGCCTCAGGTTCCGGTAAAAGTACCTTGCTGCATCTTTTGGGTGGGCTGGAAAAAGCCAGTGGCGGCGAGGTTGTATTGGATGGCGTTAATATTAATCAAGTCAGTGCTGCCAAGTTGGCTAAATTAAGAAATAAATCGTTAGGTTTTATTTATCAGTCGCATCATTTGTTAGGTGAGTTTACCGTTCTTGAAAATGTGGCTATGCCCTTGTTGATAGGCGGTGAGTCAGTTAAGCAGGCGCGTGTTCGTGCCAGTGAGTTATTACAGCGTGTAGGTTTGGGTCATCGTATTGAACATAAACCGGGTGAATTATCCGGTGGCGAAAGGCAGCGTGCAGCCGTAGCAAGGGCGTTAATTAACAAACCGAGTTTAATTTTGGCTGATGAACCTACCGGCAATCTTGACAGTAAAACGGCGGATCAGGTTTACCAGTTAATGCTGGAGCTAAATCAGGAGCTTAATGTCAGCTTTTTGGTAGTGACCCATGATCATGAGCTGGCAGCGCGAATGGGCAAGGTTTTGCACATGGAAGACGGGTTGATTGTTGGCTGATTTTATTCGCCATGAAGACACGAAGGACACGAAGAAAAAAACTGGGTCTTTTTTCGTGTCTTCGTGGTGATGCTCTTTAAAGTTTTTTGTGATTTACCTGATATTCAGCAAGTTACAGGGTTTATGTGCTTTTTTAGGAATGCACATGAAATAAATCAGGTATCTTGCTCCCTCTCCCGCCGGGAGAGGGCTGGGGTGAGGGGATATAAATGGTCAAGTTATTTCATGTACGTTCATTATTACCCAAAGATTGTAATTTGAAAGAAATAAGCTAAACCGGACAGGCTTTTAAAATTTTTTCTTCGTGTCCTTCGTGTCTTCGTGGTGAATAATTTTTTAAGATTTACGGTTTATCGTAACCAACAGCTTTGAATGGATTCTTTTTGGAAGATGGATGCTGGCGTGTATGCTTTCTGGTGATCCATTTTTTGGCAACATGATAATGCCAGAAATAGTTAATTCCAAAATAGCCTACGCTAGAGCAAATCACACCGATAAGCAAACAGCCGGTAAGAAACGGCAACAAAATATCGCCGGATAATACCGCATCCAGTGAAAAAGATGCCGATGGGAGATTCAGCACTGTAAGCCCAACCCGATAAGCAAAATAAAAGAGTGGCGGCATAGTGACAGGATTGGTTATCCAAACCAGTGCGATGGAAACCGGTAAATTTCCCCTAAAATAAAATGCACCTAGCGCGGCAAGTGCCATTTGTCCGGGTGTCGGAATCCAAGCGCAAAAAAGACCCACTGCAAAAGCCATAGACACAGAGCGGCGATTCAAATGCCAGAGATTGGGGTCATGCAGTTTATCACCCAGAAACTGAAGATTTTTGTGTTGTTTAATTACGTCATGGTCAGGGATAAACTTATGTAACAGGTTTTGTAACAGTTTTTTGGCCATCGTTTTTTAAAGTCAAAGTTGTTTACGAACTAGTTTATCAGGTTTTTTTCAGCCTCAAAAACGCCAAGGAGTTAAATGATTGCTTCTGCCCTGTCATTTCTGTCCGGACTTTTAGTTGTCCAGCAGTTTTCGGTATTGCCGGGAAGTCAGTGGCTAATAGTCGTCACTGTTTCTGCCGGCATTATGGCATGGTTGCGGTATTGGCGGTGGTTGTTTTTTGTAATGGGTGTATTGTGGGCTATCGTGTTTGCCATGGTCAGATTATCCGACCGTTTGCCAGAATCGCTAGAAGGCATCAATATTCCCGTTAAAGGGATTATTGTCGATTTGCCGGAGCAGGACGAAAGACAAACGCGCTTTGATTTTATGGTCACAGAGTCAACTCAAAAGCTGCCTTCCAAATTAAGATTAAGCTGGTATTATCCTGATCAAGCCATCAAGGCCGGACAATACTGGTCTTTTACGGTTAAGCTAAAACGTCCTCATGGTAGCTTAAATCCTGGCGGCTTTGATTATGAACGCTGGTTATTTACCCAAGGCGTTGGCGCAGCCGGCTATGTGCGCCCCGATTCAAAACCTGTTTTACTGGGACGTGATTCTGCCTGGAGCAATATTTCCGTTTGGCGACAAAGTATCACCGATCGCCTATCATTTCTATTGAGTGACAGGCCGAGTCTCGGACTGATTAAGGCGCTGACGATTGGTGATGGTAACGGTATTACGCAACAGCAGTGGGATGTTTTTCGCAAAACCGGAACGACGCATCTGGTGGTTATTTCCGGCTCGCATGTGGGTCTGATTGCTGGCTTGGCTTATTTTTTGGTACTTAAAGTATGGGCCTGGACGGGATTATTAAGGTGGTCACCGCAACGGGTCGCTGCTGTTGCAGCGCTGTTGGTTGCCGTTTTTTACGCAGGCTTGGCGGGGTTTTCAGTGCCCGCGCAACGGGCGGTAATCATGCTGGCGGTCGTTATGCTGGCCATTATTCTTCAACGAAATACCCGCCCCTTTAACACGCTGGCCGTTGCCCTGTTTGTAGTGTTGGTTTATGATCCTTTGGCGGTATTGGCCGTCGGCTTTTGGCTGTCCTTTCTTGCGGTAAGCTTGATTATTTATGTGGTGGCCGGACGCTTCGGTAAATCCGGTTATCTGCTTGAGGGTATAAAAATAAATTGGGCAACCTCGGTGGGCTTGTCGCCGTTATTACTGTTCTTTTTTCAACAGGTTTCCCTTATTTCACCGCTGGCTAATTTTATTGCGGTACCCGTTATCAGTTTGTTGGCAGTACCCTTGTCGTTGTTGGCTGTCTTGGTGATGTTTAATTTTCCGCTGTTGGCAAGCAAGTTGTTTATGGTCGTAGATAGTGTATTGCAAGGCTTATGGTGGCTGTTAGTCCGTCTTGCAGAATTTCCGATGGCAACCATCAGCCATGCGCAGCCTTCAGTCTGGGCCTTAATGTTTTCCCTGCCGGGGGTTTTATTATTGCTTGCGCCGCGTGGTATGCCGGCACGATGGTTAAGTTTAATCATGTTTTTACCATTGGTTTTTACACCGGCCAATAAGCCCAAGGCAGGCAGCATCAACATGACCCTGCTGGATGTCGGACAAGGTTTGTCGATCGTTGTGCAAACTGAAAATCATTGGCTGGTTTATGATACCGGTGCCAAATTTTCAGCCGAAAGTGATATGGGACGAAGCGTTGTTTTGCCTTTTTTAAGACGGCAAGGTGCGGATAAAATAGACAGTTTAATCATTAGTCACGGTGATAATGATCATATTGGCGGTGCGTTATCGTTAATGCAGGGCATGCCGACAGAGCAGGTACTCACCAGTGTTCCGCAACAGTTAAGCGATTATTCACCGCTGATGTGCGAGACGGGACAATCCTGGACATGGGACGAAGTCACATTTACGCTATTGTCACCGCAGCACCCATTTGTTTCAGATAACGATAATTCCTGTGTACTAAAAATTGAATCTGAACAAGGTGCCGTATTGTTGACCAGTGACATAGAGACGGCGGCAGAATCGTGGCTGGTTGAGACTTATGGCAATAATTTAAAAGCCAATGTATTAATCTCCCCCCATCATGGCAGTAAAACCTCATCCACCTATAAATTTCTGCAAGCGGTTCAACCGGTCTATGTGTTAATTCCCGCCGGCTATCGTAATCAATTTGGACATCCTCATCAGGAAGTTTTAGATCGTTATGAGAAAATAAAAACGCAATGGTTAAATACCGCCGACAGTGGTGCGATTTCACTTGGCGTAAAGGATGGCTTATGGCAAGTGCAGTCATTGCGTGAGACAGAAAGTAAATATTGGAATATTAAATAAGTGGCAAAGATTGCCAGGCAGCATTGTCAGGCAAAGCTACAAAAATCGTAATTATTCACCTCCCCCTTTGAAAAAGGGGGATTGAGGGGGATTTATCTAATAAAATCTCCCCTAACTCCTTTTTTTCAAATAGGGGAGATGAATACTTACCTAAAGTTTAGGATAACGACGGATTTGTTAGCTGCTAGTTTGATGCGCATCCTATAACCTCTGGATGCCCTCCATATCATCTTGAAGCGCGTTTGGAAGGCTAGTTACAGCACTTTAATTTTTAGAATTGAGTTGTCCACAGGCTGCTAATACATCATCACCTTTAGCACTTCTTATTAAAGTCGGGATTTTAAAAGTATCTAAAACTTCTTTAAATTGTTCAATTTTATTTAAATCCGGACGCTGGTAATGTGATCCCGGGAATGAGTTAAACGGAATTAAGTTTATATAAGCACTTTTACCAGCCAGTATCGTTCCCAATTTTTTAGCATCATCCGGAGAATCATTAAAATCTTTTATCAGAATATATTCATAAGTAATAAACTGCTTTTTATTTAAAGGGATGTTGTCAATAGTGGTCAAGACTTCATCTAGCGGATATTTTTTATTAATGGGAATAAGTTCATTCCTCTTTTCTTCAAAGGGTGAATGAAGAGATAGCGCAAGGTTTACCCCAGGGATTTCCTGACTCCATCTTTTAAGGCCTGGAATATAACCCGCCGTTGAAATAGTGATTTTTTGAACACCAATTGACGTTCCGTGTTTTGATAAAAATATTTCGCAGGCTTTTTTGACGGCATCAAAATTGTGTAAAGGCTCACCTTGTCCCATAAAAACTATATTTAAAATCCTCTCTTCTCCAGGCCTGTTTGCCGCTAACCAACGCCAAGCTTGTATAAACTGGCCAACAATTTCACTGGTAGTTAAATTTCTTTTAAGTCCTTGTTTTCCGGTAAAACAAAAAGAACAATTCATTGCGCAGCCAACCTGCGATGAAAGGCAAATAGAATATTTTTTATTAAACGGAATAAGGACAGTTTCAATTTTATGATTGTCTTTAAGCTTAAAAAGAAATTTTACTGTTCGATCATTTTTTGATTCATGAACCGTATCGATTTCGGGTAGAGAAAAGTCGAAATTATTTTCAAAAAAGGCCAATGAGCATTTGGCAATTTTATCAACGCATTGAGCACTTTCTTTTTTCTTATAATGCCAATTAAAAAGAACTGTTGCTGCTGAGTGGTTTAAATTATTCTGATTTATTATTGTTTCTAAATCAGAATAATTCAGGTCATAAAAGGATTGTTTCAATAGTGCCTCCTGGCAATATCAATATTTTACCAATACCAAATAGTTTGAAATATTGAATTTTATATCGTAATTATATAGAACCTATAATATTGGTCTTGTCTTTTACCATTTTACTGTCATATTAATTTTTACACTTAACGTTCAGCCAATGTTTGAACAACCGCACAACGGGCTTGGTTAACAATAGGCACATCTTTAAGCCAACCGCCTTGAGATTCTATTTTGGACTGTAAAAAGGCTTCAATGTCCGCGTGGCCTGCCTTAATCATGGCTTCAATATAAAAACCTTCCAAGCCAATCTCGTAATCTTCACCGCCTACATGCAATTCAATGTCTACAATTTCATAATTTTTCATTTTAACTACCTATTTGTTTAAAAAATTGATCGTTTTATATCAAGTCTTGTAGGCATAAGCATACTTTAACCTCAAACGTCCGACAAACTTATTTTGGCTCACAGACTAATGGGGATAAACGCCCCGACGACTAGCCGGTTCTGGCGAATCGACTTTTACTAGCGACTAATTGCTGACTGTGGCACAACCACTGGATTTATTTACACAGTTCGATTCTCAGGAACAGCGTTTCAATAATGTGGAGTTAATGTCCGTACTGAATCAAATCAAAGGGTGCTTTCCATCAGCGCTCAGGATTACGTTGACAGGACACACTAACAACCATGAAAATTGGGTCGCCTGGATGTCGTTAAGGCAT
>SESD01000430.1_pt1 | contig 25972 bp, 21 predicted proteins | sample 3171411 | NCBI WGS metagenome assembly SESD01 (sample SAMN06051880, study PRJNA518727) | freshwater metagenome | biome: subpolar coniferous forest; feature: holomictic lake; material: water; isolation source: holomictic Lake 442, 16.5 m depth | place: Canada: near Kenora, Ontario | collected...
TTTTGCACTGCCACGCAATGCAGGATAATCACCTGGTGCGCCTGCTCCATCAATTTGATGACATGATACGCAATTTTTCAAATAAACTTCTGCGCCACTTGCCATTAACTGTTCACGCGATAAATCGCTTAAATCAGGTTTTTCATTTTGTTTTGCTAAAGTTGTTTCAATCCATTTATCGTAATCGCCTTGTTCCATTGCGATAACAACGATAGGCATGAAACCATGATCGCGTCCACAAAGTTCGGTACATTGACCACGATAAGTACCTGGTTTATCAACTTGTGTCCATGCTTCATTAATGAAGCCTGGATTTGCATCTTTTTTCCATCCTAAATCAGGTACCCACCAAGAATGGATAACATCAGCAGAAGTAAAAACGAAACGAATTTTTTTGCCAACAGGAACGACCAAAGGTCTATCTACGTTTAACAAATAGTGTGGAACACCATGTGGATCAGAACCATCACGATGTGTTTTTTCACTTGCAGCATCTAAATGACTTTCAAAATGTACACCAGTTCCAAGGTATTCATAATCCCAATACCATTGTTTACCAGTCACTTTAATTGACATATCAGAATTTTGAACGTTGTCCAATTCCATCATCGTTTTCGTGGCAGGAATCGCCATTGCAACTAAAATAATGGTTGGAATAATTGTCCAAATAATTTCGACGGTGGTATTTTCATGGAAATTCTCGGCTTTATGTCCGCGAGATTTACGATGAAAATACATCGAATAAAACATGGTGCCGAAAACGGCAATCCCAATAAAAACACACACCCATAAAATAAGCATGTGTAAGTCAAAAATGTCATGACTGACTTTCGTGACCCCTTCCATTAAGTTAAGTGCATAATCCGCATGTGCGCTTTGCAGCCCAAGGGCGGCTAAAGAAACACCAGCGAACAGTTGCTTTATTTTTTTCACGGAGCAAACTCCTCTAGTAGTTTAAAAACTTTATCGTATATCCGTTGGTAATTCAAAGCGATACAACACATTTTGCTTTGTTCCTTTTACCGAATAATTATTACAAATAATCAGGTTAATTCTAACCTATGAAACTCGTCTAAGCTAGTTTGAAACAGCCTTAATCCTGTAACCATTGCGCCACGGCTTTTGCATAATACGTTAGAATGGCATCGCTACCCGCACGTTTAAACGCTAATAATGATTCCAAAACAACTGCTTTTTCGTCTAGCCAACCGTTTTGTGATGCGGCTTTGAGCATCGCATATTCACCACTGACTTGATAAGCAAATGTCGGCACGCCAAATTCGTCTTTCACGCGGCGAATAATATCTAAATACGGCATTCCAGGTTTGACCATCACCATGTCTGCGCCTTCTTGCAAATCGAGTGCAACTTCACGCAACGCTTCATCTGAATTCGCACAATCCATTTGATAACTGTGTTTGTTACCTTTACCTAAATTCCCAGCTGAACCAACCGCATCGCGAAAAGGTCCATAAAAACTGGACGCATATTTTGCGGAATACGCCAAAATTTTGGTGTGAATATAACTGTTATTTTCTAAGGCTTCTCGAATTGCCCCGATTCGCCCATCCATCATGTCAGATGGGGCAACAATATCCGCACCAGCTTTCGCGTGTGATAAGGCTTGTTTCACCAGAACATCAATCGTTTCATCGTTCAAAACATAACCATCAGCGTTAATCAATCCATCTTGACCATGTGAAGTAAAAGGATCTAGCGCAATGTCAGTAATAATTCCAAGTTCTGGCACAGCTTCTTTTAAAGCACGAACAGCTCGTTGGACTAAACCGTTTGAATTGTAGGCTTCAACTGCATTGTCGGATTTCTTTTCAGCTGAAACAACAGGAAATAATGCAATCGCGGGAATACCTAAAATATAGAGTTCTCGTGCTTCTTCAATCAACAAATCAAGCGATAAACGTTCAACACCAGGCATTGAATCAATGTTTTCGCGCTTATTTACGCCTTCAATAACGAAAACGGGATAAATTAAATCATCAACCGTTAGTTTATTTTCACGCATCAAACGACGTGAAAAATCATTTTTACGCATTCGTCGCATGCGTGAGTCAGGAAATTTAATGTTATGATATGCCATGTTATTCGTACTTATTTTTGAGATTTTTTATGAGAATTAAACACTATACCTTATTTGTTTTGTTTCTAGTATGCCTTGGTTTTATGCCGATTTCACACGCCTTTGCGGGAGAACTATCTGCACCTCAGCAAGCTATTTCAGAAGCGTCTGACAAATTACAACAAAAAATGCAGGATCAAAACTTCCTTAAAGATTTTAATAAAGTGACCCAATTTGTTGACCAATCAATCAACCCTCATGTTGATTTCGACAAAATTTCCTCATTGGTTTTAGGTAAGGCTTGGAAAACAGCCACACCTGATGAACAAAAACGCTTTAAGAAAGAATTTCAAACCTTGTTAGTTCGCACTTATTCGCGTGCATTTAGTGAATTCAAAGAATGGTCTGTGCGTTTTTTACCAAGTGAAATGGAAGACGGTGCAACTAAAGTTGTTGTTAAAACTGAAGTTTTACAACCAGGAATTCAACCAATTGCGGTTAATTACAGAATGTATTTAGCAAACGGCGATTGGAAAGCCTACGACATCATGATTGAAGGCGTAAGTTTAGTGACAAACTATCGCACAACTTTCAGCGACGAAATTCAAACCAATGGATCGCTTAATGCAGTGATTGACGGTTTAGCAAAACGTAATGCTGAAGCGTTAAAAAACTCTTGATTCAAACCAACATTCACTTTTACGGCGCAAAGATTTAATTTTTGCGCCTTTTTTATATTCAATGACTTCAATTAAAGATTCGCTTTATAGCCAACCACTTGGACAAATCAATAGCTTTGCATTTGATGATAATGTCGCGCAAGTTTTTCCTGATATGATTCAGCGTTCTGTACCTGGTTATCAAACTATGATTGCCGCGATTGGTTTATTAGCAGGGCGTTTCGCAAAACAGAACAGTATTTGCTACGATTTAGGTTGTTCATTAGGTGCGGCTTCGTTTTCAATGCGCCAAAATATCCACGTTGAAAATTGCAAAATTATTGCTGTTGATAATTCTTCAGCGATGTTGACAAAATTTGAAAGTATTTTAACGCCCAATAAAACGCCGATTGAATTGCATTGCGCTGACATTCGGGACGTGAAAATTGAAAATGCGTCGATGGTGGTTTTGAATTTCACGTTGCAATTTTTACCTGTTGAAGACCGCAAAGAATTATTGGCTAAAATTTACAATGGTTTATTGCCAAATGGCGCGTTGATTATTTCTGAAAAACTCGCTTTCGATGATTCGCGCCAACACGAATTGCAAATTGATTTGCATCACGAATTCAAAAAATCACAAGGCTACAGCGATTTAGAAATTAGCCAAAAACGTACCGCGTTAGAAAACGTGCTAATTCCTGAAACATTCGCGACACATCAAAACCGTTTAAAATCAGTTGGTTTTGAAAGTGCTGAATTGTGGTTTCAGTATTTTAATTTTGCTTCATTTATCGCATTGAAATAATGGATTATTCAAATTTATACGAAGATTTAAAAGCCTCTAATGTTGAATTTTGGGGGGATTTATTACCTGAGCAACTCGCAAACGCATTCGATACGACAAAACACGGCGATTTGATTCGTTGGCAAAATCAGCGTGAAAATTTACCTAAAATTTTGCCGTTGTTTCTTGATATTTCTATCGACACCGTAAAACTCGGCAATGCCGACGAAATTACGACTGAACTTCAAGCAGAATTGAAAGAAAAGCTGCAAGCATTTTGTCCGTGGCGCAAAGGTGGTTTTGATATTTTTGGCATTCATATCGACACTGAATGGCGGTCGGATTGGAAATGGCAACGCCTTGAAAACCACATTACGCCATTACAAAATCGATTGGTTTTAGATGTTGGTTGCGGCAACGGTTATCATTGTTGGCGAATGCTTGGTGCAGGTGCAAAACGTGTTATTGGCATCGATCCAATGCTTTTGAACGTAATGCAATTTCAAATTATCAAACAGTTTTATGATAATAACGCGCCAATTGACGTTTTGCCGCTGGGAATCGAAGCCTTGCCGCCAAAATTAAATTGTTTTGATACGGTTTTTTCGATGGGGGTTTTGTATCATCGTCGCTCGCCAATTGATCATTTGTTTGAATTGCGTGATTGCTTAAAAAGTGGCGGCGAACTTATTTTAGAAACGCTGGTCATTGACGGTGAATTAGGTGAAACGCTATTACCGAAAGACCGTTACGCGCAAATGCGAAATGTGTGGTTTTTACCTAGCTGTGCGACGTTAGTGAGCTGGTTAAAACGTTGTGGATTTCAAAATGTACGGGTTGTGGATGTGACATTAACGTCAATAGAAGAACAACGCACTACAGATTGGATGCGTTTTCATTCCCTTAAAGATTTTTTAGATCCTGAAAATTCTGCGCTAACTTGTGAAGGTTATCCCGCACCGAAACGTGCGATTTTAATTGCGAATGCGCCATAATTTAATGCGCGGCAAGTTGTACAGCATTTCGCTTATCTCGTTTCACTTCATACAATGCTTCGTCTGCTAATGTAATCAATTCCTTTCCTCTTAATTTACCATCTATCGAACACGCCACCCCGATACTGACGGTCATGGGATTTAACAATGCTACATTTTCCACTTGGTTCTTTTCAATCGTTTGTCTTATCCGCTCTGCTAATAATAATGCTGACTTGCTGTCAGTATTTGGGCAAATCACCAAAAACTCCTCCCCACCTAATCGACATGGAATATCAGTAGCGCGTGAACATTTTTTCATGAGTGTGGTTGTGTGAATCAGCACTAAATCGCCAGCATCGTGACCCAATGAATCATTCACCGATTTAAAATGATCTAAATCCAGCATCAATACACTCAATGGATTCTTATTGCGATGTGCGCTTGCCCATTCTTGTTCCAAGCGATTCAACGAATAACGTCGATTCGATAAGCCAGTTAATACATCGGTATTAGCCATTAATTCTAATCTACGATTAGCAACCGCCAGATCGGCGATATATCTTTGTAATTCTTTACGTTCTTTTTCGACCTCTTTTTGCAGCTTAATAATCCGCTGTCCTGCACGAATTCGAGTAAGTAATACTTTTAAACTTAATGGCGTGGTCACATAATCATCAATGCCTGCATGAAAAGCTTCAATCAATTCTTTTTCTTCGTGGGATGAAGTCAGCATTATGATGTAAATTGAACTGCCCCACGTTGATGAATGCAGCATTTTTGATAATTCAATACCGTCCATTGGCTTCATGTGCCAATTGGTAATAATCAATTCTGGTTTATTTTCTAAGGCGTATTTCAATGCAGAATCACCGTCTTTACACGCAACTACTTTGTGACCGACGGCTGTTAATTGTTTGGATAACCGCGCCAACATCATCACATCATTATCTACAATCAAGATATTTAAAGATGACAAATTATTATGCTCATCTTTGTTTGATTCGGGCGATGATTGACGAATATCGGTTTTCACATTGATAAGTTTTCCCCATTTTTGCCATTGTTTAAATATATCTGTTATAAATGATTTTAATTCAACTTCGTTAAAATAATGTACTGATTCAAGCAATAAATTTGGCAATAAAGCCACGCGGTACTCTTCATCAGCAACACAATAATTTGCTAATTGAGTGGCAAAATGTAATTGCTTTGCCAGCTGATTAGCTTTTGAATTTTCGTCATTAGGTTTGAAATAAAGTTTTAAGGCTTCAATATGTACTGATGAAAACCCCCAATCCTCTAAAAGCATTAAAGTTAACGCATTGTGATTAATCGCAAATTGCTCTTGCTCCAATTTTAATAATTCGTCACCGTCAGCCGCTGCAATACACTCACCATAACTTTCTGACCAAGCTGTAGCTAATGCTAAACGTCCAATATCCATCAACAATCCCAGCGTAAATGCTTCTTCGGGACTAATAATGCGTTCGTGTGAACTTAACAATGAAATTGCTACGGCGGTTGCTAATGATTTTGACCAATAGGTAGGATAATTAAAATTTGGACAACGGTTGTTGCTGTCATTTCCAACGAGCGAAAGACTGAGTGCAAAATTCTTTACCGCAACCATACCAATCATAATAATTGCGTCATTAATGTTGCTGATAGGGGTATGTGCGCCATTTGCAGCGGAATTTGAAAATTGTAAAATTCGCCCACTTAATGCAGGATCCAGCTTAATCAACTGTGAAACTTGCTCAATTTTGACATCGTCACGTTGCAACAACCGCATTATTTCTAAAGCAGTACCAGACGGTGAAGGTAATCGATTCGATGTTTTCAATTCATGGAAATTAAATTTTTGTGTCATAAATTCGTGGTTTGTAGCAGTTTTTGAGCATAATTTGATGTCTTAAGACAAAAAATCGGTATTTTTATTTCTTTTTTATCTACACCTGTTTATAAAACTCAGATGACTATCTGGCGAATAGTGGTGGTATTTTTAGCTATCGTTTAAGAATTGGCAATTTTATTTTCATATGCTGTAAACAGTTGAAATGAAAATCTTATATGACTCTGTAAATTCAAGACGTTTTCATCGTGTTTTATGTATGAGATTTACGCTGTAACTAATACGGTAGACGGTATATAATCCCACGCTTTCACTAAACTTTCACTAAATTCACATTGGAAAAAGTATGCTCGGCAAACTCGTCAAATTAGTCATAGGTAGCCGCAATGACAGGCTGATTAAGAAAAAAATAGCGTTGGTTAAAAAGGTCAATGCACTGTCTTCAGAATACGAAAAACTATCTGACGAAGCGTTGCAAGCAAAAACGCAAGAATTTCGTGAACGCTTAGAACAAGGTGAAAAATTAAATCATTTATTACCCGAAGCCTTTGCGACAGTGCGTGAAGCATCAACTCGTGTATTTGATATGCGCCATTTTGATGTTCAATTAATTGGTGGCATGATTTTGCACAGTGGCAAAATCGCGGAAATGAAAACAGGCGAAGGCAAAACGTTAATGTCTACGCTTGCTGCCTATTTAAATGCTCTTCCCGCTCGCGGTGTGCATATTGTCACCGTCAATGATTATCTAGCGAAACGTGATTCAGAAACCATGAGCAAACTGTATAGTTTTCTCGGTATGAGTACAGGTGTAATTCTTTCGCAAATGGAAGCTCCAGATCGTCGTCTTGCTTACGCTTGCGATATTACTTACGGTACAAATAACGAGTTCGGTTTCGATTATTTACGCGATAACATGGCGTTTACGCTTGAGCATAAAGTACAACGTGATTTGCATTTTGCTATCGTTGATGAAGTCGATTCAATTTTAATTGATGAAGCCAGAACACCTTTGATTATTTCGGGTCCAACTGACGACACCAGTGATATTTATTTGCGCGTAAATGTGATTGTGCCGTTATTGACGAAACAACTTAAAGAAGATGGTGAAGGCGATTATTCAGTTGATGAAAAAACGAAACAAATTCACCTCACCGAAACAGGTCACGAAAACATTGAACAATTGATGATTGAACATGGTTTGTTAGCAGAAGGTACGAGTTTGTACGACGCTACAAATTTACGTTTAATGCACTACATGAGTGCCGCATTACGAGCATTTGCACTGTTCAGACGTGACGTTGAATATATTGTAAAAGACGATCAAGTCGTTATCGTAGACGAATTTACGGGTCGTACTATGTCGGGTCGCCGCTGGTCAGAAGGCTTGCATCAAGCAATTGAAGCGAAAGAAGGCGTGCCAATTCAAAATGAAAATCAAACCCTCGCTTCAATTACTTTTCAAAACTATTTCCGTTTGTATGAAAAATTATCAGGTATGACGGGAACAGCAGACACAGAAGCCTTTGAATTAAACAAAATTTATGGCTTAGAAGTTGTCGTTATTCCAACTCATCGTAATATGGTTCGTCGTGATTTAGGTGATGTCATTTTCTTAACTTCTGCTGAAAAATATGAAGCAGTAGCTAATGATGTTAAAGAGTGTGTGAGTCGTGGGCAACCTGTTTTAGTAGGAACTACATCGATTGAAAACTCTGAATTGCTGTCAGGTATTTTGACAAAACAGGGTATTAAACATGAAGTTTTAAATGCGAAACAACATGAACGTGAAGCTCATATTATTGAACAAGCTGGTCAACCGTATGCAGTGACCATTGCCACAAATATGGCGGGACGTGGAACAGACATTGTTTTAGGTGGAAATTTAGAAGCCGAGTTACACGCGCTTGATGCAGATGTAACGCAAGCACAAAAAGACAAAGTTAAAGGTGCGTGGTTAGATCGTCATAATGCGGTTGTAGCAAGTGGTGGTTTACACGTTATTGGTTCAGAACGCCATGAATCACGTCGAATCGACAACCAATTACGCGGACGTTCCGGTCGTCAAGGCGATCCAGGTTCAAGTCGATTTTTCTTATCGTTAGAAGACGATTTAATGCGAATTTTCGCGTCGGAGCGTGTTTCGGGGTTAATGCAAAAATTAGGCATGGGCAACGGTGAAGCTATTGAACATCCTTGGGTGACACGTTCAATTGAAAACGCACAACGCAAAGTTGAAGCACATAACTTTAATATCCGTAAAGAAATTTTAGCGTATGACGACGTGGCAAATGATCAAAGAAAAGTCATTTACGCACAACGTAGCGATATTATGGCGGCAGATGACATTTCAGAAATCATCACTGCAATTCGTGAAGATGTAGTCAATGATATGATTACGCTCTACATTCCAGCCAAAACAATGGCTGACCAATGGAATATCAATGGTTTAGAAGAACATTTACGCCTTGAGTTCGGTGTTGAGATTGCGGTACAAAATCTGCTTAATGAAGATAAGAAACTACAAGAAGAAGGTTTGCGTCAAAAAATAATCCAGATTTTGGAAGAAAATCACGCTGAAAAAGAAGTTAGAATTGGCGCGGATACATTACGAAATGTTGAAAAAACCTTTATGTTGCGTGCCTTAGATCACAACTGGAAAGAACATTTAGCGGCAATGGATTATTTACGCCAAGGCATTCATTTCCGTGGTTATGCACAAAAAGATCCAAAGCAAGAATATAAACGTGAAGCCTTTGATATGTTCACCCATTTGCTTGAAACAATTAAATTTGAAGTGGTTGGTTTATTATTCAAAATTCCTTTGGAACAAAGTGCTTTCGATCGCGAATTAGATGAAGAATTCGCAATACCAACAGGCACAATCGAACACAATAGCGAACATTTATCCGCTATTGCGGATACCGAAGAACCAACATTTGTTGAAATGCCCACGAGTTTGACGCAAGACAGCATTGGGCGAAATGATGTTTGCCCGTGCGGTTCAGGCTTGAAATATAAACACTGTCACGGAAAATTGGTCTAACGCATTTTTGTTTTTAAGCCAATTTAATGATGATTTCTCTTACTTTTAAAAAATCATGAATTGGCTAAAAAATAAACTCAATTTTAATCTGGATTTAAATTTGCGCTTCGCGGGCTTTGGACAAAAACCTACAGCCGTTTTAGGTATCGATATTACTACGACTGTCGTAAAACTATTGGAACTTAGCAAGCAAGGCAATCATTACAAAGTTGAAAGTTATATGGTTGCGCCATTACCTCGCGATGCGGTAATAGATAAGCATATTACAAATGTCGATTTTATTGGTGAGGCAATTAAAAAAGTAGTTAAGCGTTCGGGAACAAAATTAACACAAGCGGCAGTTGCGGTTGGCGGATCATCAGTAATTACCAAATTGATTACGTTACCAGATGGATTAACAGACGATGAAATGGTTGAACAAATCATGATCGATGCTGAACAATACATTCCTTACGGTATTGATGAAGTTAATTTTGATTTTGAGGTTCAAGGTAAAAACGAAATTGATTCTAATCGAGTAAATGTGTTGCTTGCAGCCTCTCGAAAAGAAAATGTAGAAGAGCGTATTGCTACGCTGAAAATTGCAGGATTGAAAGCAAAAATAGTCGATATTGAAGCCTTTGCCATTGAAAATGCGTTTGTTTTACTCTCTAATCAGTTGCCTTATTCTGTCGAAGACAAAACTATCGTCATAATTGAAATCGGGGCAAATTTAACGACGTTGCATGTACTTTACAATTCTCGGGCGATTTATACACGAGAACAAAATTTTGGTGGCAAGCAACTTACTGAAGAAATTCAGCGGGCTTATGGATTAACTTACGACGAGGCAGGGGTAACAAAGAAATTAGGCGGACTACCCGATAATTATGAAAGTGATGTTCTTGATCCATTCAAGCGCAGCATGGTTCAACAGATTCAACGTGCAATACAATTTTTTCTTGCATCAAATGCAAGTCGTCCGATTGATTGCATCATTCTCGCAGGCGGCTGTGCAGCAATTACGGGAGTCGATAAATTAGTTTCGCAAGCCGTGGGTGTAGAAACATACATTGCAAATCCTTTTCTGGATATGGAACTGTCATCTCGTGTAAATCCAAAGAATTTAGAGAAAGATGCACCGTCAATGTTAATCGCCTGTGGTTTGGCATTACGGAGTTTTGACGAATGATAAAAATCAACTTGTTACCGTGGCGTGAAGAATTACGGAAAGAAAAACAACAAGCATTTATTAATTCAATCAGTATTGCAATCGGTTTAACCGTATGTATTTTGGGTGCAATTCACATCTATATTTCCAATCAGCAAGAATATCAAGCTCAACGAAATAAAATGCTGCAAGACGAAATTACGATGTTAGACCAAAAAATTGTCAACATTAAAAGTGTAGAAGTACAAAAAACGCGCTTAATCAACAAAATTACAGTTATTCACAATTTGCAACGCTCACGCCCAGAAATTGTTCATTTATTTAATGAAATTCCTCGTGTGACACCTGAAGGATTATTTATAACCAAATTAACACGAACGGGACGTGATTTAGTTTTTGAAGGCAAAGCACAATCTAATTCCTTGGTTTCGGCATTTATGAGTACCATTGCAAATTCTCAATGGTTACAAACGCCTTCTTTAGATGTTATTACACAAGATAAATTAGCAACAGATAAATCGAGTAGCGGGAAAATGAATGATTTTACTTTGCGAACAAAACAACGTGATTTGCCTGACGTGAAATAATATGAAATTAGCAGAACTTAATTTAGCTGAAGTAGATTGGGATTTTAATGCCGCATGGAGCTGGTCTTTACCTGTTCGGATGGGTGTAATTTGTTTAAGTTGTATTTCTGTTTTTGGTGCAGGTCTTTATTACGACGTATTTGATCAATTACAAACATTAGAAACAGTTCAGAAAAAAGAAACTGAATTAAAAATGATATTTGAGCTTAAGCATAATCAAGTTGCTAATTTGCCTGCATATCAAGAACAGCTAAAAATCATTAAACAAACATTGAATGACATTGTTAAAGAAATGCCAGTAGCAGAAGAGGTTGCGGGCTTAGTCATTGATATTTCTCAGACAGGAATTGCCAACGGTTTAGAATTTAAATTATTCAAGCCTGCGCCAAATGTGCATCAAGAATTTTATTCGGAACTACCCATTAACATTGAAGTAATCGGTGAATATGAAGAGTTACTTTTATTTATTAGTGGATTGGCGGCCTTGCCTAGAATTGTCACTATTCACGATTTAACTATTGCACCAATCGACAAAACCAAAGTCACGAAACAAAGTAAAATGCTGATGTCCGTGACAGTAAAAACGTATTATGAAAATAAAAGTGCCGCAAATGATGTTAAATAAATTTGTAACCGCTGCTTCTGTTCGTTTTTTATTAATGACGTTTACAATGGTTATCTTAACTGCGTGCAGTGACAATGATTTCACCGATTTACAACAATACATTGCAACGATTAAAGCAAAGCCAAAAGAAGCAGTGAAACCTTTGCCAGAATTTAAAGTTGTTGAACCTTTTATTTTAACGAAAGAAGGTCATTTGCGTGACCCATTTAAACCCATAGAAAAAATAGTAGCAGAAGCCTTAGAACCTGATGAAATGGAAGAACCTGATAACGGAATTCGTCCAAATACTAATCGCACCAAAGAACCGCTTGAAGCCTTTGCATTAAGCGGTATGAGAATGGTTGGAACCATTAACATGAACGCAACATTATGGGGGTTGGTTAAAGGTGACGGCAATACTATTTATCGCGTAAAAGCGGGGAATTACATAGGTAAAAATGATGGAAAAATTACTCAAATCAATAAAAATAAAATCGAATTGATTGAAATCATTCCAAGTAAACCTGGACGATTTATCGAACAACCAGCAATTTTAACGCTGACTGAATAGCAAAAGGAAACTGCTTTTATGTTGAAAATAAATTTACGTTTGCAGCTGTTAATTACAGTTAGTTTGTTTTTTTTATCTAATGTAGGTCACAGCATTGAACCATTAACGTTATCAACGATAAATTTTGCTTCGCAAGGTAACGATAAATTACAAGTTCAACTGGAATTATCTGGTACAGCGATTACACCGAAAGTATTTAAAACCGACAATCCAGCGCGAATCGTATTAGATTTTGCAGCAGTAAAAAATGGACTGCCTAAAAAAATTTATCCCATCAGTCAGGGTGCTGCGCTGAATGCTTATGTTATCGAAGCAGATGGACGTGTACGGGTAATTTTGAACTTACTCAAAGCTATGCCATTTGACGTAAAAACAGATGGAAATAAAGTTTTTTTAACATTAACACCGCAGCAATATCCACAGAACGAGGCGGATAAATTTATTCCAAAATTACCACCTGTGAAATCAAATACGACTGAAATCACAAAAGCCACAAACGACAAAGTAGTAGCATTTATTCCAGAACAAGCGATTAGTGGATTTGATTTTAAACGTGGTGATAAAAGTGAAGGTCGAATTTTAGTATCATTGGCAAATCCAAATACGGTGGTCAATTCTAAAAAAGAAAATGGAAAAATCGTTATTAATTTTTTAAATACACAATTACCTGATGGATTGGCGAAACGCTTAGATGTATCTGAATTTGCTACGCCTGTTAAATTTATAGATACGACTTCATCGAAACAAGAAACGACTTTAACGGTTACAACGGTGAATGAACTTTATGATTATTCGGTATTTCAAACGGACGGTTTATTAACGATTGAATTTCGTCCGTTAAGTGATGAAGAGAAAGAAAAGCAAGAAAAATCAAGAGTTAAATACACAGGTAATCGTTTATCGTTAAATTTTCAAGATATTGAAATTCGCAATATCATTTCAATTTTGGCGGAATTTACAGGTCAAAATATGGTGGCGGGTGATGATGTATCAGGCAATATCACTTTAAAACTTGATGATGTGCCTTGGGATGAAGCTCTTGAATTTATCTTAATGACGAAAGAGTTGGGGAAATATCAAACGGGAAATGTTACGTTAATTTCACCGCTTGATAAAATCAAAGATTACAAAGAAAAGCAGCAGAAAATGGAAGAAGTCGTCGAAAAGTCTGACGCACTTGTGACTGAATATCTTAAAATAAATTACGCGAAAGCTGAGAGCTTTAAGAGTTTGCTCAATGGTATGGATACAGGTGCATTTGGTAGTTGTGGCGCAAGCAACGAATCAAATAGTGGCAGTAGTATGAGTGGAAGCCAAAGTGGATTATCGACTGACAATTCTAATGTGCAAACAAGCTCACAATCTTCGTCTTCGATTATGAGCAGAATTTTGCCGACGGCTCAAGGTACTAATAATCCAAATTTGGGTGTCAATCCTGATGAAAACCGCATTCTTTCAATACGCGGTTCAGCTATTGTTGATTCGCGTACCAATACGTTAATTATCAAGGACACTGTAAAAAAAATAGATGATGTAAAAAAACTTATTCATCAATTAGACGTACCTGTTCAACAAGTTATGATTGAATCAAGGATTGTGATTGCTGACGATACGTTTGCGAGAGATTTAGGCGTTAAATTTGGTGCAGGAAAACAAAGCGTATTAGATGGAAATAAAGGTTTTGCGATTGGTGGTAGTGGAACACAGGGTTCACTTTCAAGTACGGACGGTTCAGTTGGCACATTCAAAGATTCATTGGTAGATTTAGGGATTAAAGGCACGCCAACTGGCTCATTAGCGATGACCTTAGTCAAAGGTGCAGATTATGTTTTGAATCTTGAAGTTCAAGCCTTACAAACCGATGGACGCGGTGAAAGCATTTCAAATCCGCGAGTGATGACAATGAATCGTTGTACAGCACATATTCAACAAGGTGTTCAAATACCCTACTCTACTGGCGGAACAGCTACCTCGGCAGGAAATACTCAATTTAGAGATGCTGTATTATCACTAAATGTTACTCCGCAAATTACACCGAGTGGTGCTGTATTAATGAATTTGGTGATTAAAAAAGATAAGGCAAATACTACTATTATCACGAATGGTAATATAGCCATTGATAAACGCGAAATTCAAACATCTGTTTTAGTTGAGGATAGTGAAACGATTGTTTTGGGTGGGGTCTATGAGGATGACAATTCACAGACCAAAAACAAAGTTCCATTTTTTGCAGATTTGCCGTGGATTGGTGATTTATTTAGCAATATATCAAACAAAAATAACAAAAAAGAACTACTAATTTTCGTTACACCTAAGATTATTAAAGATAATCCAGTAGCGCAATAAATTACTTTAAACAAACAAGGGACACATGAAACAATCAGAAAATATTTATTTAGTGGGTTTAATGGGAGCGGGTAAAACCACCATTGGACGACAACTTGCCCGTCTTTTGAAATTGCCTTTTTATGACAGTGATAAAGCGATTGAAGAACGTACTGGTGTAGACATTCCCACAATTTTTGAGTTTGAAGGCGAGGAAGGTTTTCGTAATCGTGAACAAAAAATGTTGGCACAACTTACCGAAATCAACGGCATTATTATGGCAACAGGTGGCGGAGCAATTTTGCGTGAAGAGAATCGCAAATTACTTATGGAAAATGGCTTTGTGGTGTATTTATATTGTGACGTGGATAAATTACTCGAACGCACCCGTCGTGATGTTCAGCGTCCATTACTTAACACTGAAGACCCTCGCAAACGTCTTGAAACTTTATTTGCTCAACGTCAACCGTTATACGAAGCAAGTGCTGATTTAACGGTGGATACAGGTATTATGCAAAGCAAAGATGTCGTGACACACATTTTAGATATTTATCAAGCAATCCAAAATTAAACAACATGAAAACATTAACCGTTGCATTAGGTGAACGCAGCTATCCTATTTATATTGGCGAAAACTTGCTTAATCAAGCGGATTTATTAACGCGCCACATTAAATCGAAACAAGTGGTTATCGTCACGAATGAAACCATCGCACCGCTGTATTTAAAAAATGTGTTGGCACATTTGAGCGCATTTCATGTTGAAAGTGTGATTTTGCTGGACGGTGAACAATTTAAAACGCTAGATTCCGTTAATTTAATTTTCGATAAATTACTCGCCTGTAAATTCAGCCGTAACGCAACATTAGTTGCATTAGGTGGCGGTGTGATTGGTGATATGGGTGGATTTGCGGCGGCGTGTTATCAACGTGGTATCGCATTTATTCAAATTCCTACAACCTTATTGGCGCAAGTCGATTCATCGGTGGGTGGTAAAACTGGCGTAAATCATCCACTCGGCAAAAATATGATTGGCGCGTTTTATCAACCACAAGCCGTAATTATTGATGTTGATGTATTAACTACTTTGGATAATCGTCAATTTGCAGCAGGTTTAGCAGAAATTATTAAATACGGATTGATTCGAGATTTAGATTTTTTTATTTGGTTAGAAGAAAATATCGATACGTTGTTGGCACGAGATAAAACAGCATTAATTTATGCAATTGAGTATTCATGCCGCATGAAAGCAGAAGTTGTTGGCGAAGATGAACACGAAGGGGGCGTGCGTGCAACCTTGAATTTAGGACACACGTTTGGTCACGCAATTGAAACAGGCATGGGTTATGGAATGTATTTACACGGCGAAGCCGTTGCGATTGGAACGTGTTTAGCCGCTGATTTGTCACAACGAAAAAGGTTTTTAAATACGGACGATGTAATGCGAATCGTAAATTTATTTGAACGTGCAAAATTACCCGTGAAATCACCAACAGAATTGAGTTCCGAACAATTTATTGACTTGATGGCGGTTGATAAAAAAAATGTGGACGGTGCAATTCGTGTCATTTTGTTAGAAGCGATTGGCAAAGCAACACTGCCAATGTCTGTTGATAATTTATCTTTAACACAAACATTGCAAAGTTATGGTAGATAATCCGATTTTTTCAACAACATTAAATCAAAGTCCTTCAGATGACGAAGGCTTGGACACTTTGTTGCCGCTGATTACTAAAGAACGGACACAAAAATTCGATTTGTTGCTGCATTTAATTCCAAATTTGAAACAGCATTTAATTGTTTGTGGTGCATCTGGCATTGGTAAAACATTGTTGCTTGATATGCTTTACGACATTGATAATGACGCATGGCAATGTTGTTTTGTGCAAGGCAGCGCAGAATTGAGTTTTGAAACTATCGAAATACAACTGACTAAAACGATGTTGCGAAACAATCATGAGTCGTTGAATCAAGCATTTCATGACTTTCAAGAACAACACAAAAAAATCGTGTTAATTATTGATGACGCGGGGCTTTGTGTTTCTGGTTTGATGACAACGTTAATAGATTATGCCGCCACGCAACCTGCATTGAAGTTAATTTTTTCGCTCACTCCCGAAACTAGAAACAATCACCGCAAAACTGACAAAGCTTTGGAAAATTGCTATTTGCTCGAAATTCCTACGTTAAGCAAGCGACAATGTGCGTATTTTTTACGTCATTTAGCAGCGAAACCTAGAACTTATAGCGCATTGCCGATTGATGAGAAATTACTGGATAAAATTTATCGTGATACACACGGAATTCCTGCTCGAATTATGGCGGACTTCACTAAATTATCACGAGAAAATCAAAATGATTACAGCAAATGGTTAATGGCGTTTGCAGGATTGATGATTTTAACGATTGCTATCAATCAAGGTATTCGATATTTCAAAAAAGAAGCCGTTGAAGACACAGCGATTTTACCTGTTGAAAAAGTCGAATCTATTGAACAACCCGTTGCGCCAAAACCAGATAAAAAATTGCCAACACCCGTTGAATCACAAACCAAATCTGAAGAACAAGACATCATCATTCCTGAGTTTCAGCTAGATATTGAAAAAGGCATCGTCGCTGCTCCTACGCCAGTCACAACCGTTCCTGTTGAAAAAAAACCTGAGCCGACAACAGAAAATGTTGATTCCGAACAAGTTAAATCCGAAAAATCTGAACAAGTTGAATCTGAAAAACCAGCCGAAACAGTACAACCCGAACCTGCCGCAGAACCAGAAATCAAACAACCTGAACCTGAAAAAGCTGCGCCAGTTGTTGAAACTACCACAGAGCCTGTAAAACCAGAAGTTATTACGCCAACAACTATCGTTGAGCCTGTTATTTCATTTCCAAAAGTGGAACCCGCGAAAGGCGTTAAAATTCAAGCCTTACCCGAAAAACAAACGATTATAGCAACGCCAATCGCCGCCCCCGAAGTCAAACCAGTAAAAGAAGTAAAAATAGAACCTGTTAAAAAAATCGATACGGTAAAAAAAATTGAAATTAAACCGATTGAAAAACCCGTTGAAATTAAAAAACCAGAACCTCCAAAAGTTGAACCCGTAAAAAAAATAGAACCTAAATCAACAAAAGAACAGGCTAATGTAGAAAAAATTGTAAGTGTCGCTCCGCCTGTTGCAGGACGTTACACATTGCAGTTAATTACGCTTTCAAGTGAAGTTGCGATTGAAAATTTTAAAAAAAAACATCCTGAACTAAATAAAAATTTCCGCGTTGTAAAATCCATCAGCAATGAAAAAGAACGTTTTGGCTTGATGTACGGCGGTTTTTCAAATGCTACCGAAGCCACAAATGCTCGACAAACTTTGCCTGCTGAATTTGCAAATGCCTTTCCACGAAAACTAAATCCTTAATTTCATAAAACTATGATCACATTGAAAAACGATACGTTCATCAAAGCACTTTTGAAACAACCGACCGATTACACGCCCATTTGGATGATGCGCCAAGCGGGACGTTATTTACCAGAATATCGAAAAGTGCGTGAAGAAGCAGGCAGTTTTATGGCGGTTTGTACAAATCCAGAATTGGCGTGTGAAGTAACATTACAACCCTTAAGACGATTTGATTTTGATGCCGCGATTTTATTTTCGGATATTTTGACAATTCCCGACGCAATGGGTTTGGGACTTTATTTCACTGAAGGCGAAGGTCCAAAATTTAAAAATCCGATTCGTACCGCTGCTGATATTGAAAAATTGCCAATCCCAGATCCTGAAATTGAGTTGCGTTATGTAATGGATGCGGTGTGTTTGATTCGTAAAAATTTGAATGGCAGTGTGCCGTTGATTGGTTTTTCTGGCAGTCCGTGGACATTGGCAACCTATATGATTGAAGGCGGTAGCAGTAAAAACTTCGCAAAAGTCAAAGCGTTAATGTACAACGATCCTGCGTTGATGCACCAATTACTAGATAAATTAGCGCAATCCGTTGCAGCGTATTTGAATGCTCAAATCGCAGCTGGCGCACAAGCCGTGATGCTTTTTGATACTTGGGGTGGAATGTTAAGCGGTGACGATTACAAAGAATTTTCGCTACATTACGCGCAACAAGTTCGTTCATTATTAAAAACAGAAATCGATGGTCAACGTATTCCCACCGTTTTATTTACCAAAGGTGGCGGTTTATGGCTCGAAGAAATGGCAGCGACTGGTTACGACGCACTTGGTTTAGATTGGCAAACGGACATTCATCACGCCCGTGCGCGAGTCGGTGAACACGTTGCGTTGCAAGGAAATTTAGATCCAATGGCGTTGTACGCAAAACCTGAAATCATTACTGAAAAAGTAAAAAGCATTTTGCAAAAATACGGTAATGGTTCGGGTCATGTTTTCAATTTAGGACACGGAATTTTACCTGACATCAATCCTGAACATGTCAAAACGATGGTGGATGCTGTGCATGAACAAAGTCGCATTTATCATCAAGGTTAAATTTTATGATTTTAGCAGGTGATATTGGCGGTACAAAAACGTTATTAGCCATTTTTGATGGTGAAATTTGTGTGGCAAAACATCGTTTTGAAAGTGCAAATCACGCAACATTTCATAACTTGTTGGCAGATTTTTTAGCGTTGATTCCTACGGTAAAAATTGACACGGTTTGTTTAGGTGTTGCGGGTGCGATTGTAAGCGGTGATTGTGAAGCAACCAATTTGCCTTGGAAATTAACCTGCCATGAAATTGCGAAACAATTAAATGCTGAAAAAGTCACGTTACTTAACGATTTAGAAGCTGCCGCGTGGGGCATTTTATCGTTGCCAGAAAATGATTTTATCGCACTGAATCCTAACGCTAAAACGCAAGTTGGAAATTGCGCGGTTTTAGCGGCAGGCACAGGCTTGGGCGAAGCGATTATTTTTTATGACGGTAAAAATCATCATGTGATTGCGAATGAAGGTGGGCATTGTGATTTTGCCCCGACAGACGCGCAACAAATTGCATTACTTTCATTTATGCAAGCACGTTATCCCAACCATGTAAGTTACGAACGGTTAGTTTCTGGCGTGGGAATTGTGGCAATTTATGATTTTTTAAAACAATCGGGCGATTACGCTATTTCCAATGAGTTGGAAGCCCAATTACAAACGACGGACGATTCGGCAGCAATAATTAGTGCAGCGGCAATGGCGAAAAGCGACGAATTATGTGTGGCAACATTGCAATTATTTGCGAAAATTTATGGCTCAGAAGCGGGAAATTTAGCGTTGAAATGCTTGCCTTATGGTGGTGTGTATTTGGCGGGTGGAATAGCCGTGAAATGCTTACCCGCGTTGCAACAAGGCGCGTTTTTGGAAGGATTTTTATCGAAAGGACGTTTTCAAAATACGCTAGAAAAAATCGCGGTAAACGTTTGTATGCAGCCCGAAGTCGGATTATTAGGGGCGTTATATTTTGCTCAGAAATAAAAAAGCCAGCGTTATGCTGGCTTTTTTATGAGATTTTGATAATTACTTCAAAAGTAAAACAATCGCTTGCACAGCAATTCCTTCTTTTCGACCTTCAAAACCGAGTTGTTCTGTAGTGGTTGCTTTTACATTGATACAATCGAAAACAACCCCTAAATCAACTGCGATATTTGCACACATTTCTGTTGTATAAGGCGACATTTTGGGAGCTTGCGCGATAATCGTAATGTCTACATTTCCTACATGATAGCCTTTATTTTTAACCAAATCATACACATGGCGCAATAAAACTCGACTATCCGCCCCTTTGAAATTTGGATCGGTGTCTGGAAAATGCTTTCCAATATCTCCCATCGCTACCGCCCCTAAAAGCGCATCACATAACGCATGCAAAACCACATCGCCATCGGAATGCGCTTCCAATCCGCGTTCATACGGAATTTTCACACCACCTAAAATTACATCGCCGCCTTCTTTAAATCGATGCACATCATAACCTTGCCCAATTCTTATCATTTCTATATTCTCATTTTTTTATTACGAACAACCTCATTTTTAATCTTGATAACATAGTCAAAAAGAGTAAAGTGAAATCCAGCGTCTTATTTTATATATCGGAGTGTCACTATGCGAAATTATCAAAAAAATGGATTGTTGCTTTTAGCTAGCAGCTTACTTTTTACCATTTCCGCGCAACCTGTTTTTGCGGCGACGGTTACGACTACAACAGCAAAACCTATCGTAAGTAAGCTCAAACCTCAAAAACTTACATCGCGGCTAACATTGGCGAATTTGTTGATGAAACATCAAACCAATCGCTTTAATCGTTTGCCAATTTATATGGAGGATGCGATTTTTCCAACAATGGCTGCGCCTGTCGCTGGAGCAACTGACAGTAAAGTCAGTTCTGTAGCAGCTCCAACTGCAACACCTGTCAGTCATTCTGATACTAACATTCAAGTAGCGGGAGTCGATGAAAGTGACATTGTAAAAGTGGGTGACGATGGTTATATTTATCAAATTCACGGTGGCAAAATTCGGATTGTAAAAGCCTTTCCAGTCGTTGAACTCACACAAACTTCTGACATTGAATATCCTACTGATAATAATTTCACCCCATCTGGAATTTACATTGAGAACAATACGTTGGTTGTTTTAGGTTCATCATGGCAAACTTTGGCACAACCTGTTGCGACTAGCAAAATGGCTTATAACTATTGTTGCTGGTGGGGTGGATATTCACAAACTCGCGCTTTAGTTTATGACGTAAGTGATCACGCAAGTCCAAAAAAAATCCTTGATGTAGCAATTGATGGTGATTACTTAGATTCACGTCGCATCGGTGACAACTTGTATTTCGTAACACGCACTTATCCTCGTTACTATATGTACGGTTACACGGATTCCGCCACAATTAAAGCAGCTGATATGTTGCCAAGTATCGTTGAAACAAAAGCCGATAAAATAACTACTCGAACAATGCCAGTGACTGATTTGTCTTATTTTCCTGATTTTGTTGAACCAGATTATGTGGTGGTTGCAGGTTTAAATTTAGCGCAACCTGATAAAGCATTAACAACAAAAGCCTATATGGGCGCAGGCGAATTAGTTTATGCGTCGATGCAAAATTTATATTTATCAGCATCAAAATATAATTTTGGTGGTGCTAGCGATGTCGCCCCTACGCAAAACAATGTCACAACACAAATTTATAAATTTGGTATTGATAAAGGTGCAGTTACATTTGCAGCAGCGGGTGAAGTAGAAGGCACCGCATTAAATCAATTTTCTATGGACGAAAATGGCGATTATTTCCGTATCGCAACAACAACCCAAAATTGGTATAGCGGCTCAAATGAATCTCATAATTCATTGTTTGTGTTAAATAAAGACATGACAACTGTTGGAAAAATTGAAAATTTGGCGAAAGGTGAGCAAATTTATTCAACCCGTTTTATGGGTAATCGCTGTTTTATTGTGACGTTTAAATTAACTGACCCATTATTTGCAATTGATTTATCTAAACCTGAAAATCCTGTTGTGACAGGTGAGTTAAAAATTCCTGGTTACAGTAATTATTTACATCCTTATGATGAAAATCATTTGATTGGCTTTGGTAAAGACGCTGCAATTTACGAAAAGGAACAAGGTGGTGCAGACGAATGGTGGAGCGGTGGTTCAGCGTTTTATCAAGGTTTGAAAATGGCATTGTTTGATATTTCTGATATGGCAAATCCAAAGGAAATGTACAGCATCACAATTGGCGATCGTGGTACGAGTTCACCATTACTTTATAATCACAAAGCCTTATATTGGGACGCTGAAAAACATTTATTTGGCTTTCCTGTTGAAGTTTATGAATTACAAAAAGGTTTTGATAAAGCGCAACCTTGGAATTATGGCATTGGAAAATCGCAGGGGGCGTATATTTACGAAGTGACACCTGAAAATGGTTTTGTAAAAAAAGCTGTTTTATCACAACTTCCCGCCACAAATGTCACCGTGGATTACGGCAACAGCACCAGTTTTCAAGATTATTTCGTCGATAGAATTTTACGAATTGATAACAGTTTATACACGCTGTCGAATAATCAACTGAATGTTTATGATTTAACAAACTTTAGTGTTCAAGCTAAGTTAGCTCTTAAACCTTAAGTAATTTCGAGTGGTTGCGTGTTTTTGTATTAACGTGCAACCACTATTTTAGCAGCGGACATAAGCCAATAATTAAGGTATATTTAAGATTACGTTATGACAATGAACACATTAAGCATTACTTTTTAAAGACCAAATTATGCAAAATTTAACATTAGAAAACCTAGACGTTGAAGGCAATAAAATCATGTCTTCACGTCGTAAATTTTTAACAAATCTTGCTGGCGGTTCGTTGCTTTTTTTGGCTGGAACAAGCGTTGCAAATGCAAGAGTAAAGCATTTTTCGACACGCAAAACAGCGCGAAAACATAGTGGCAAGATTACTCACGTTGCAACGAAATCACATCAAAAATTTAAAAGTGCGATTTCAAATCGTTTAGCAAAAAAACATGGTCACACGCATGAACACCTTGCTGCTCATCATTCACACGATAAGCATCACCATCATTCGCATTCAAAACACAGTCACATTCAACTCGCGTCACATAAGCAATCGCCAACACGCAGTCGAATGTATCGTGACGATGCAATCGTTTTAGATACGCGTGAAGAACGTCAGTATTTTGCACGCAAAATTCCGTCAAAAATGATTTCATTACAAAACTCACATACAGGCGATAAGTTACGGTTAACCTATTTTGAGCGGGGTTTGTATATTGAAGATGCGTTGCAAGAAATTGACTATATTTTGCGTGACTATCACACGGGCGACATTCATCCGATTGACCCAGCGTTACTTGATCAGCTTCACGAATTGAAATTACGTTTAGGCGTAAGTCGTCCGTTTAACATTATTTCGGGTTATCGTTCACCTGAAACAAATGCGAATTTACGTCGTCATAGCGATGGTGTTGCGAAACATAGTTTGCACATGCAAGGACGTGCGGTAGATATTCGTTTGGATGGTTATGGCGCAAGTACCATTCGAGATGCCGCGCTTTCAATGCAACGCGGCGGTGTGGGCTATTATTCTGCATCTAATTTTGTTCATTTGGACACAGGTGACGTAAGAACGTGGGGCGCGTAGTTACAAACGACTTTTGACCAGTTCATAAATTTCTTGGCTGGCAACTTCAGCATTATTCAAAATAGCCGTTAATTCGGCTATTTTTTTGTCTGCGAATTCCCTATCTTTCAAGCTGGCTGCATTGATATAAACATTTAATGCGGCACTTTTTAATGCGGCATAACCTGACATTACAGCAACACCTGCATCACTAATTACTGCAGAATTGCCCTTTTCAGCGGCAATTTGACTCAATCCAATCACTTCAGCACACGCTTTTGCACACGCCAAAGGCACGTCGGTTGCGTCTTTTAAAACAGTTTGAATTGCGGAACTTCGTGCCACTTTTTCGTCGTCCGTTTCTTTTGGCAAGCCGTAAGTTGCCATTAAACGATTAAAAACATTAACATCGGCTTTAATCATCTCAGTTAATGATTCACGCAAGACTTCAGATTTTTCAAGTAACTCCCGCATTTCAGTTTCAACTTCGGCATATTTGGGCTTACCAATCGTCAAATTGCACACCATACTTGTTAATGCCGCTGCTTGTGCGCCCATTAGTGCCGCCGCACTTCCACCACCTGGTGTGGCGGATTTACTGGCTAATGTATCAAGATAGTTTTGTAATGAATTGTCTTTAATTTCAGTCATTTTTAAATTCAGATAAAGTGGAAAAATAGGTCGAATCACAAAACTACGCCGAGTTTTGTTATCATTCAGCGCAACATTATCGCAGAATCACACATTATGACTATTCCAAAAATCGCTATTTTCACAGACGATGCTGGCTGGCACGGCAAACAATTACAACAAGCTTTTAAAAAATTAGGTTATGACAGCGTATTTGTATCTTTAACGCAGTGCTGTTTTAATCTTAAAAGCCCCGAATTGCCCATTTTTATTCCCGAATTTGAAGATGAATTACCAGTCGCGGCATTTGTGCGAGGTGTTCCTGGTGGTTCGTTAGAAGAGGTCATTTTATATTTGGATTTTTTGCATGCTCTGAAAATTATGGGAATTCCCGTTTATAACGATGCGAATGCCATTGAACGTAGCGTTGATAAAGCGATGACCAGTTTTTTATTGCATCACGCTGGGTTAAAAACACCGCCAACGTGGGTTTTGTGTAATAGAGATGCAGCATTGACTTTGGTTAAAAATGAACTGTCTCAAGGGAATTTTATTATCAGCAAACCGCTGTTTGGTTCACAAGGCGAAGGCATTCGACGCATTGAAAAAATGACTGACTTACCTTGGTTGACAAGCAGTCATGGCGTTTATTATTTACAACGTTTTGCGCCTAGTGCTGGCGAAGGTTGTTCAGATTACCGCGTGTTTGTAATCAATAGCAAAGTCGTGGCAACCATGCGCCGACGCGGTAAATCGTGGCTAAATAATGTTGCGAAAGGTGCGAGCTGTGAACGTGTTGAACCGAGTGACGAAATGATTACTTTGGCGATTCAAGCGACAAATTTATTAAAAATGGATTATGCGGGTGTAGATATTCTTGAGGACAACGCGGGAGAATTGAACGTAATTGAGATTAACAGCGTTCCCGCATGGAAAGGCTTGGAAAGTGTGTGTGATGTAACAATTGCAGAATTGCTCGCACAAGATTTAATTAACAGACATCTAAAAACGAAATGAATTCATTAAAATTAGCCAAGTTTTACCGCGAAGCGTGCGAGGTTGAATTACAAGCCTTTAAACCTGGCAATGTAAGCGTTTATTCTGAGGGTCACAACATGACCGTGGACGATTTTCGGCGAAGTTATGAAGTCAGTGCGCCACCACTTTGCGATGTAAATTATTCGTTAGGTGAAAAAATTTTTTACGCCACGAAAGCAACTTATGATGCTGTGGGTTGCAATACGAATTTAGGGATTATTTTGCTGTGTGCGCCCTTGATTTATGCGGTACAACATTATCCAGATTTAACATTGCGGGAAGCATTGGCGGAAGTTTTAAAAAACACCACGATTGACGATGCAAATTGGACGTTTAAAGCAATTTCTTTAGCTTCGCCTGGCGGTTTGGGGGAAGTTGAAAATCAAAATGTAAATCAAAATGCAACTGTAACGCTACAAGCCGCAATGCGTCTATCTTCCGACAAAGATAGAATTGCATTACAGTACGTTAGTGATTATAAAGATATTTTCGATTTAGGCGTTTTCAGTTATACTTACGCTTTCAATCGGTGGGGTGAGCGGAGT
>SESD01000432.1_pt1 | contig 25937 bp, 22 predicted proteins | sample 3171411 | NCBI WGS metagenome assembly SESD01 (sample SAMN06051880, study PRJNA518727) | freshwater metagenome | biome: subpolar coniferous forest; feature: holomictic lake; material: water; isolation source: holomictic Lake 442, 16.5 m depth | place: Canada: near Kenora, Ontario | collected...
TCTTGTGGCCGGCTCCAGCGCAGCAGTTGCTAGCTTAGGTCTGTCTGCAAAAATATGCTCGATCGATATCCGCTGTGTAGTTTTGTACGGAGAAATAGACGTGATGAACGTGATCGACTCAAGAGTTACCAACATAGACCAATTGAAACTCGAGCATTTCGCGAAAGGCGACAAGTTTGAGTGCCAAGCTGTACGTATCGGCCCGCTCCTCGGAGCAAAGGAACTGGGCTATTCCTATGATGTCGTCCCCCCCGGAAAGTGCTCGTGCCCCTTCCACAGTCATCGCGGGGAAGAGGAGATGTTTTTTATCGTGAAGGGCAAAGGCACGCTGCGCTACGGCAACGAGACACGGGCGATCCGCGCGGGTGACGTGATCTGCTGCCCGACGGGTGGCCCGGAAACGGCGCACCAAATCATCAACGACTCCGACGACGAACTTACCTATCTGTCCGTCAGCACCATGTTGCCAGCGGAAATATGCGAGTACCCCGATTCGAAGAAGATCGGCGCTTTCGGCGGTGGATTGCGTCACATGACGCGTGCGGGTCACGACCTCGACTACTGGACCGACGAGGTGTGAGGGCGGAGCGTGCCATGGCGGCCTGGTGTTGCGGCTTGGTCCCGTCTTGCGCGTTGCGCAGGTAGGCAAAGGTGGAAACGCGCACGAAGCGCAGTTGCAGCACCTCCACCGTGTTCAGGCACGCCAACAGGGTCGCCGCGCTGTCCCCCAGCCGCCCCTGGTATGGTTTCACATCGGACCGTGCCGCGTCCAGGGCTTCAAGTTCGGCCTCCCAATCCGCAGGGTCGGGAAATAGGTCGTTAAGGTTCCAGGTCATTGCTACCGGAACGTCTGCTCTGGCTCGGGCGTCCTGCATGGCGTATCTTCCTAACGATGAATGCTGAATTCTGACCCGGCCTGCGATGGTAGGAGCGCGGACAAGTGCAAATCAATCGATGGCTACAACCTTGGTTTGCCAGCCCACGCGGCAACTGCCCACTTTCAGGCGCAAGTGGCCACTGCCTTGCACGACCAAGGTCACATTCTTTTCATGCACATTGCCACGCGTCCAAGGCATGAAGATGCTGATGCCGTGATGCAAACCGGTGCCCCAGCCATCGAGGTGACCGATATCGATTACCGCCTCGCCAGGCGCCACGATCTTGAAGTTGTCGCCTTCGACGCTGAGGCGCAGCCGCTCCACATGCGGCAAACTCTTGGCCGACGACAAACCATAGGTGCCCAGGTAGCCGCTGTTGATCACCCGCAGTTCCACCCGGGTGTGGGAATCGCCTAAATTTTCTGTCTTTACAACTTCCATGCTGACCCGTGGCACCAGCGCCGCAACGCGCAAGAAAGCTGCGCTCTGCGCTGCACAGGTTTCAGCCAGTTTTTCGTACGGTGGGTTGCTGATGCCCACCCGTCCATCAAATCCACCCACCTCGACCTCTCCCAGTTGCGGGTGCCGGGTCTTGCGCCAGGTCTTGAAGATGCGCCCCTGGTTGACTTCACGGTCCATTTTCCACAGCGCCAAAAAGTCCTTGCGCTCCAATTTTGCATAGTGGTCGACAAACGGCTTCTTGCGGGCAATGTCGATTTGGGCGAACAGGTCCCACAACTCCACCACGTACGCCAGGCAGCCTCGCTGGTGGTAGGCCCAGTCGCTGAGATCGCCGTGCAAAGGCTTGTCGGGTTCGTACAAGAATTCATGAAACCCGCTCACTGTGGCGTAGCCGGTGTGCTCCGTCATCCAGGCCTCGACCTGCCGGTACATGGCCAGGTCGGTCTGATCCATTTTGTTGTCGGCCTTGTCGCCCAGCGGACGGATCAGTACGCCACCAAAAGTGTGCAGGTTAAGCCAGGTAAAAATATGCGGATGCGCGATGGCAAATTCCATGACGGCGCGGGTTTCGGGTGCGCTGCCGGGAAAGTGCCCCGCGCCTTCCTGATCGTGCTGCGGCTTCCATTCGTGCGCAAAATTACGGTTGAAGTCGTAAAGGTTGTCCGACAGAAAATGCGGGTCCGGAATGCGTTGCCCGTCAAAGTTGACGATGTGCCCTTCCGGGTAGAGCTTGTAGAACGGGCCTGCATCTTCGGGCAGGCGCGGCACCATCACCGGCGGGTCCAGCGGCAGTCCGTCGTCGCCGCGCAATTCCACCAATTCGCCCTGTGCATCTTGCTGGCGCATGTAGCCCATGAGGCCGTCGTCATCGACGTCAAAAGCCTCCCAATATGCATGCGACTGATGGACCCGGTCGTTCACCGGGCTGGAGCGCACATAGCGCCCGGTCTTCAGAATGGCTTCCGCTCCGTCTGGCGAAATGCGCGGGACCACGTAGAAGAGCGTGTTGCGGATGGCGTCCGCCATGTGCGCCGGGAGCGGCTTGCCGCCAGCCTCGTCCTTGCCCTGGTAAATGGCAATCACGTCTTCGGCGATCGCCAAGGCCACGCTGGTGCCGCACACTTCGGTGGCGTGCATATTGCCGTCTATCCACACCGCCGGGCGATATTGGTCCGGATTGCGGCCAATGGTGAGTATGGGAATGTCGCGCCCTTCAGCGCTCTTGCCCAGCGAGCTCAGGGTAACGAATTCCGGATAGGACTGAGCCCAGGCGTTGAGCTGGGCGGTGAGGTCGATGTAATCGAGGTATTGAGTGCGAAACATATTTATCCCTGTAGCCACTGTGCCAAATCATCCTTCAACTTCTTGAGGTCCGCGTCGCGCGTGTACATCATGTGGCCGGCGTCGTAATAGTGATGTGTGACGCGTTTGAGCACGTCGGGTGGCAAGTCAAGTTGAGCCAGCGAGTAGTCTGAGGCGCAGTAGGGCGTGCCCAGATCGTAGTAGCCGCTGGCTACCAGCACCCGCAGATGGGGGTTGCGCCGCATCGCTCTGGCCAGCGAGCCGCTGGTGCTGGTAAAGCTGTTGCCCTTGCGCTCGCCCTGCAGCCAGTTCCAGTTCTTGTTGACTTCCATCGACAGAATTTCGTACTTCTGGTCCGTGTGCACGCCCAGCACGTCGCTCATGTAGGCGTTGGACGCCATGGTGTAGGGCGCGGCGATGGCTTCGATTCCGGGGTCGAATTCCCATTGCCGCGACTTGCGCGCAGCCAACGGACCCGTGACCCGTGCTTCGAGTCTGCCCACCTGCCGGCCCTCGACGCGCATCAGTTCAAAGAAGAAGTCCTGGTCGCTGATGCGCAGGTTGTGGTCTGCTATCAGATCAGCGCTCAGCCCCGTCAACTCGGCCATACGTTTTGCCAGTCGGGTTTTGTCTCGGACCGAAAGTCGTGAACCCTGATGCAAGGCTTTCAAGTAGTCTTCATGGACAAACGCTTCCCCGGCCGCGCGTGCGGCTGTGGCAGATTGACCGATGCTGCCCCTGAGTTTTCCGTGGTACTGCGCAACGCCGGCAAAGGCGGGCAGAAACAAGGCAAAAGGTAAATCGTTCTTCTCCTCAAACGCTATGGTTTGCAGATCCATGGCACACGACACCAGGATGACGCCGGCCAGCGCCACCCCCAGGGACTGAAGTTTGTCGGCCAGTGCCGCCCCGCGGGTCGTGCCATAGCTCTCACCCGCCAGGTATACAGGTGAACTCCAGCGCTGCGTGCGTGTCAGGTGCAACCGGATGCACTCCGCCAGCGCGTCCACATCGCCATCCACTCCCAGCATCTTTTTGCGGGCTTCTTCGCTGGCGGTGAGCGAGTAACCCGTGTGCGGTGGATCGACAAAAACCAGGTCAAAATGCTCCAGCCACGAGTACGGGTTGTCCTGCACGGCATAAGGCGGGGTTGGCATGCTGCCGTCATCGTTGATGCGAACGCGCTTGGGCCCAAGTGCGCCCAGATGCAGCCAAATGGACGCCGAGCCCGGCCCGCCATTGAACGCAAACAGAATCGGACGTGCAGCTTTCTTCGCCGGTGAATCTACACCGACCAGTTGGTAGCTCGTGACGAACAGCGCGGCATCTGGCTCACCTTTGTGCGTCTGCGACCCGTCCATCACAATCGGAACGAATCCGGCCGTGGCACTGTAGTCCAGGCGACCACTGGCAAGTTCTATGCTGCCCTCGCTGGCAGTCACAGGCAGGCTGTTGAGTTTTTCTACCCTTTCGCGCATGCGCTTTTTCTCATCGACGCTGATTAAGCTTGAGCTACATGTGGTGGTTGAGTCTGCCGCGGAATCGTGCGCCATGAAATCTCCAAATTGGATGCTGATTAACAGCATCCATTGTGCTTCTTCGGTGGAGTCATCGGTGTTTGCCGTTTCGTCCCACTGCCGCAGTTGGCACTGGGCACGATGCGGGCCGCCATGAATGGCCGATGACCGGCCTCAAGAACCTAGTAACTGAACTTCCCGCAAGCTGCCCTGACAGAGCATGTGCATCTTGGGGACTATGCCTTCCACCTGCACGACTTACTGGAGAAAGGTGAGCTTGCCCTGCTTCGCGCAGTGGTGAATCAATTGAACAAGGAAGATGGCGTTGCCAAGGCTGAGGCATGGGGCCGAATGCGAGCGCTAGCAAAGCAGTTGAAGGTTTCGCATCCCCTTTGGACTTAGGCGTTTCTGTGTAGTCGGTCGGTACAAAAGGGCATGCCGCTGGGCAACAAAGGCAAACAGGTCGATCGATGAAATGGCACTCTTTTAAGTACGCAGTTTAGTACGCATAAATATAGATTTACTATTCAGGAACAAGTACTTAGAATGATAGATGAGTACGCAAACAATGTCTGAACTATATCGCTCACCTGATCAATTTGAACCACTGCTCCCATCCGAGGCGCGCCAAGCAACATTGTTGACCCAGGCGCACGATTTGGCGCAGGCAGCGACAGCTCTGTCTGGTTTACCAGTCGCGTCGGAGATCCGCGGACTGCTGCGGGCCATGAACTCCTACTACACCAACCGGATCGAAGGGCAACACACCCGGCCCTACGAACTTGAGCAGGCCCTGCGAAAAGATTTCTCACACGACACCAAACTTGCTGCTCGGCAGCGCCTGGCATTGGCCCACATCGATGCCGAGGTGGACCTGGAATCCCGGTATCTCGGGCAGGTTGGTGCAATCTCCCTATATACAAAGGACGCGATCCAGGATATTCATCGTTCTTTGTTCGCGCGTTTACCCCAGACGGATCGTCAAACCGATCAAGGGGTCGCCATCGAACCGGGTCAGTTTCGAACGCAGGACGTCAGTGTTGGCCAGCATGTCGCCCCAACGGTAGCAAGTCTCCCCGCATTTACAGAGCGCTGGGGCAACTTCTACGGTGGGGTCCGCCGCGGCGAGGCGGCCTTGTTGGCGATGGCGGCTTCGCATCAACGGCTTGGTTGGATTCACCCGTTTGTAGATGGGAATGGAAGGGTCATGCGACTGCATACCCATGCAATGCTGACCGCTCTTGGCTACACCGGCGGACTGTGGTCGCCGCTGCGAGGGTTTGCGCGCTCAGTTGATCGGTATTACGCTCTGCTGGCGGCGGCCGACGAACCGCGCCGAGGAGACTTGGATGGCCGTGGGAACCTGAGCGAGCAGGCGCTGATCGATTGGATCGGTTATGTGCTGGAAGTCTGTCTGGATCAGGTGCAATTCATGAAGTCCATGCTGAACCTGGCTACGATGGAAAACCGCATGGCGGCGTGTCTGATTTTCGAACAAGAGACGCTGAAGTCGGGCGTACGTTTGGAGGCATTGCGACCGCTGCACTATCTTTTCCTTAGCGGATCCGAGATCGATCGCGGGGAATTCAAGCGCATGACCGGATTGGGCGAGCGCACGGCTGTGAATTTGTTGACCGCCCTTGTGAGACGAGGTCTGCTGCGCAGCGATTCGCCTCAGGGGCAAGTCCGGTTCGGCTTGCCACTGCATGCCTTGCGCTTTTACTTCCCGGCGCTCTGGCCTGAAGCGGAGGCGGACGTTGGCCGACAAGAACTTGACAGCGTTTGATCGAACTGCCGACAATAACTGCTCAGCTGAACAAACAGTCGGTGGGAACGATATGGCGAATAGTATTCTTGAGTTCGCTACGGCGAGCTGAGTGCGATCCAGACTGAATTGGTTGGAAGCTGGTTGAATGACTGCGACTACCTGGATCGTGACAGCGGACTGGTTTGACAGAACCCCATCTAATCAGGCGAGTCATGTGCTGGATGCAGAAGTTGTTTTTTTGACCTAATCGCAAACGCTGAATCGGTTCAGCTTTGTTTTCTGGACAACTTCGGGTAAAGCCCTCAGTGTCGCCCGGACGGTTTTGATGGAGTGAAAGTTTTTTTGGGGTTGTTTTGGCTTATTTGAGACGGTAATTTTGATGTCGGATTTTCAGAGATTGCCATTTGGTTTGGGAATGGTTATGACCAGTGACTGACAAGCAGTGGAAACTTGAAGTAGCACTTGTCACGAAGTGATCCTTGTCTGCTGTGATTGTTTTGAGACGGTGGATTGCTGAATATGGTCAGGTGAGGCTGCTGGGAAATTCTTGAAACGGGATGGGGTACCCGGAGGGTTTCAAGAATTTGAAAGTATCCCAAAGGTCTCAAACAGTGGAAATTCTGAAAAGGTTGGGCGCAAGTTTTTGGATTGGCCGTGACATGAAATTGGTGTGAAGTGGGGTTGCGAGATTTTGACTGTCATGTAGACAGTCCCGAACCGGTGGTGAGTTTGAGAACGAAATTGAGTTGAAAATCCCAATTGAAATCGTTCAATATCCTATAAAACCCTCCGATCTACCCGGAGGGTTTAAGCTAAAGCTCTTATTGCCCAGTACGCGCAGTGCGGCCTGTAGATATTTTGTTGCAATTGCCTTGCCAAGCTGCGGGGTGTGGACAACTGGGGACTCAAACACCACGTTCTCAGCCAGCAAACTTTTTAGTGTTTCAAGGTCGCGCGACTTGACGATGTGGTGCCACTGTTCAATCGGTTTCGGCATCATGAGGTTCTCCTGGTGGTTTTTGAGACAGAGCGACTTTGCGTTGATGAATTGTTGCAGTCAGTTTGTCTTTGGCCGGTGGCGCATCAAAGTGAATAGTCGATTGCCAGGCTGTAGACAGGATCGGCGTGCCAGTCCCAGTAGGTTTTGACCAGTTGGCGCGTGACCGGTCCCGGATGACCATCGCCGATAGCGTACCCATCAACTGTCGTCACCGGCAACACACCACCCGCTGAAGTGGATATGAAAACCTCTTGTGCCCCACGCAGCTCCGATGCTGGAAGTGCCCGGAATTCCAGCTTAAAACCGAGTGACTGGGCCATCTCGATGACGGTACGACGCGACACGCCTTCGAGCATTCCCTCGTTGGGTGTCACCAGCGCACCGTGGCTGACGCAAAAGACGTTGAATCCCGGTCCTTCGACAACGTTCCCAGCAGCGTCAACCAGCAGCACGCTATCAGCGCCGGCATCCAGCGCCCCGAGCAATCCCATAGTCAGGTCGTTCCAATGGTAGTTTTTTGCCTTCGGGTCTACCGAGGCGGCAGGAATGCGCTGCACCTCGCTGATCTTCACATGCAAGCCCCTTTCGCGCTGCTGGGCGTTGGCAATCCAGACATAGGGCACGGCAAAGGCATAGAACTGGTTGATGGCTAATCTGGGATCACGCGAACCCCAGGGTGGTTGACCACGGGTGCAAATCATTTCCACATAGGATGAGCGCAGCCCACTCAGGCGTATGCATTGGGACAACACATCGGTAATTTGCTCGGGCGTGAGTCCGGGGTCCAGACGCCAGCGCTGGCAACTGCTCATGAAGCGCTCCAGATGGGCGTCCAGGCGAAAGAAAGCACCATCCCACACCGTCACCACGTCGTAGGTGGCATCAGAGCGCAGAAAGCCCCAATCGGTCATGGGGATGCTGGCTTCGTCAATGGGCACGTACTGCCCGCGGACAAAGGCAACGCCTTTTGAGAAGTCAGGAGCTGGCATGGGTAAATTCCTGCATAGTGGTTTGGCAGCATTTTGCAACTATGCGGTGCCCGCTAAGCTGTTGGCATTTATTGCGGCAATGACTTGCCAATCACACCATTGCTGCACTCACGATGTCCGCGTTGATGGAGAATTTTCATAACCGACTGATGAGAAGCGCATGGTCATTCGGCATAGATTGCATCGAAACTACCAATGACAGCTTACGGATTTCCATGCGCTTTTTTGAATGACCGGTTCCCTCAACCCTGGCTGGCCGCACCAAAGCGAAGCTCACGAACGACTTCTGACCGGAGCCGAACTGGACAACCGGAAAGCGGACTTTCGTGTGTGACTTGAGTCAGACTGGTAGAGGTGGCCAGCATTCCCAGCAACCGCCTATCAAACGTCTTACGAATTTATTAACTGGCAGGTATCGTTAACGATGAAAACAGCCGATGCATTTACGACCTTTTCATATGCCGCAAATTCGGGTAACCTGCCAGAGGCCGCATCTATATTGGTTCACCTTTTACGACTTTAATCTGACCAAACAGCAGATGTCGATCACTATAGAAGTGGTTTATTTAGGGTTCAGCTAATAAACCCCGCGCATCGCTCCGCTCAACCGCCTTTAGCACGAACAGCAGGACGGTGCCCAGCACCATGACACTGGCCGCCACATACAGGCCGGCGTTGTAACTGCCAAACTTCGCCCCAATCATGCCGGTGATAGCCGGGCCTATGATTTGCGCAACGCCGTAGGAAAGCGTCATCTTGCCCATCATCTTGGCGGGCATAGTGGGGTAGTAGCGCCCGGCCATGCTCAGCACCAAGCTGACCATGCCGATGAAGGTTCCGCCAAACAACAAAGAACCCAGCATGGCGGACCACAGGCCGGGCAACAAAACCGGTAGCAATATGCCCAAAACCTGCAGCACGGCGGCCAGAATGAGTGCATTCAAGTCACCGGTGCGACGTGCTATCAAATCCCAATTGATGCAGGCCGGTGCGGCCCCGATGCCAATGGCCAAAAACACCAGATTTCCCCAACCATCCAGCCCTGGCAACTGGTTCACGATGGCGACGATAAAGGTTACGCTCACGACGTAACCAAAGCCGGCACAAAAGTAGGCCGCCATGAACACACGCAAATACAACGGGCTTGGCGGCTTATCTTTCAGTTTCTTGCCACTGGTAGTGAGGCCACTGGTGTCTGGTGCTGGCAACCAGCGTAACGCAGGCACCAGAAGTAAGCAGCCCAATGCAGTAAAGGCAAACCATTGCTCGCGCCAATCCAGCCATGGAGTGAACAGCATCACCGCGCCAGCACAACCCGCAATGCCCAGCCCAATGCCGGCAAAGTGAATACCCATCTCACTGCGAAAGTTGTGACGGATAAGCCAGTTCATGATGAGCCCCGTGCTCAGCAACATGGCAGCTGCGCTGGTCAACCCTGCAACATAACGCGACAGCGCCCACACCACCATATTCGTGCTTAAACCCATCACCAGTGTGCTCACAATTGCCAGCACCATGCCAATGCGATAAAGCCGATCTTTGAGAACAAGGCTACTGATACGCGATGCAATCAGTGCACCGCTCAAATACCCTGCATAGTTGATGGCTGCCAGCCAACCCGCTGCGGCGACACCCAAGCCGGCTTGTTTTTGCATGAGTGGCAGCAGCGGGGTGTAGGCAAAGCGGGCCACGCCTATCGCCAAAATCAGGCTGAAAATTCCGGCACTAAGTACCTTGAAACGGGTGGCTTGGTGGTTCATGTGCTGGCTGGATGGAACAAACAATTATCGTATGGTCACCACAAACTGCCGTTGCCTGAACTCCAACCAGGTAACCCGAGAGCTGCCCATCGCGAACGAAACCTTCGGTTGCGCAAGAGCCCGCCAGTTCATCCAAAAGCAATCCGTAAGCTGTCATTGGTGGTTTTGGTGCAATCTATGCTGAATGTGCGGCTCATGTGCGGCGAAAGCCGAATTTCAATGATGCATGCTGATTGAGCACGAAGTTCATTTTTATCTCAACCACGTCGGCCACACCATTCTCCGCATGAAATTTTGTTCGTTGGGCTTCAATTAGAAGATGCACAAAATCACCATCCGTCCGGCTGAATCCACTGACAAGAAGGCTCTTGAAGAAGTTCAGTGGCGAGCGTCACTTAGCAATCCTGAGGACCGAGATGCACTTCTAGCCAATCCCGATGCAATTGAGATATCACTTCAGCAAATCGCGTCAGGCGGCATCTTCGTTGCGGAGGAGTTAGGTTCAGTCATTGGGTTCGCCGCTATCCTTGCCCGAAGCGATGGGGATTCGGAACTAGATGCACTTTTTGTTGAGCCAGGAAGTTGGCGGCAGGGTGTTGGGCGTGCGCTCGTCGAACACTGTTGTCAGATGGTTAAAGCCTTGGGGGCAACCGCGCTCCACGTTGTGGGAAATCCTCACGCGCAAGGGTTTTATGAGGCTTGCGGTTTCAAACTAGTCGGCACGACGCAAATGCGGTTTGGTGTTGGGATCCTAATGAGGCGATACCTGCAATGAGTTCGTCGTTGACATCTTGCCGTGGATACGCAAACGTTTTATCAAGGGGCGCCTTCAGGCCTGCGACACTTGTTGGGCAGCTGCCGTGGAAGCTGAAGCGGACACACAGATTGCGGATTTCCATGCGCATATTTGAATGACCGGTTCCCTCAACCCTGGCTGGCCAGTATGGGCACGTACTTGTCGGTGGGCGGTCTTTGGCGAGTGACTGCTGTCACTATTTGCCTGGTCAGGGTCAGGAATTTCTTCAAATTTCATGCAGCTGGCTCCAGAAGACACAGAGCTCGTACCCACCAGTGATCGCAGCCCGGAGATATGATTTCTATGTCGGGTTTGTTGTTAGCCAATTGGGATCGGCAATCGCAAGCCTCGACTAATGCCGGTAGTGAGCCTACGTTCTAGATAGCCGACACTCAAGCGCGGCAGCGACGATCCGCCATCGGATTTCGGCAGTGCAGCTTTACGAAAGCGACAAATGGTTCAAGAATATTGCTTGGTCTGGGTTGGTGTTGTGTGGTGAGGATTGAACAAATTGTGACCTCGCCGAGTGTCTGACTACAGAGGTCGATGACGCCTTTGAAGCGACCAATTCGGAAACTACTACAGCCGCTCTGGTCGCGCACGCCGGACTGCACCAGAGCTAATACTTGGCGGACAAGGGGAGTTTCAGAGAATGAGTTTTGCCAGCGATTACCTTACCCAACTCGATCGCTTTGCTGAGCGATTGTCATTACCCCGCGTGCGCGCCCTGCACCTGCCACCGGCTCGGCCTGACGTCGACAACAGGGGTGAGTTTTGCGCGCTAGAGCTGGAAGATGGGTCGCTCGGCCTGTCTTATGTGCTTTTGGACGATACCCTGGAACGCCTGCGCGACGGCGCCAATGAGTTCGGTTTGGTCGGCGCCGACGCTCTGGCCGTCGCCCACCGCTATGCCAGTACCGATGGCATCGAGAGGACGCTCGGCTTCGCCGCCGCCAATGCCTTGACCCGCTGTTTGTACGACCGCGCCGGCTTCCACCCAAACAATAGCACTGACTCGATAGGCCAGCTAAATCCCACGAGTGGCGAGCGGATCGGCATGATCGGCCTGTTCATGCCGCTGCTTGGGCGTATTCTCGGCGCTGGCGCGCAACTGACCGTGGTCGAGTTACGTCCCGAACTGGTTGGCCAGCGGGACGGCTACCGGGTCACCCTCAATCCAGATGATCTGGCGGAATGCGGCAAGGTCATCTCGACCAGCACGCTGCTGCTCAACGACAGCCTCGACCGCATGCTGGCCTGCTGCCGGGGTGCCCGCTGGTTCGCGATGGTTGGCCCGAGCGCCGGCTGCCTGCCCGATGCGTTGTTCGCACGTGGTGTTACCCTCCTCGGAGGAAGTTGGATAAGGGACCGGCAAGGGTTCATTGCGGCACTAACGAGCGGCGCACCTCACGGTGAATTTGCCAACAAGTATGCTATTACCCCTGACGCGTATCCGGGGTGGCATGAACTGATCCAAAGGGCGGGCAAATCCATACGCCAATAGAAATGCCGATGCTCAATCGAATCACGTGGTGGCAGTTTTCTTGTGTGTCCTGCAACTTTGATCAAACTCTGGCAACAGCAAAGGAACATTAACGTGCATTGGAACGAACATCAGGAGCCGCTCGGCTCCGCGTTGACCCTGATTCACTCAAGACAAAACACTTCGTCGAAGTTGCTCGGCGAACCCGGACCGGATCGCGCACAAATCGAAACCATTCTCGACGCCGCTGGCGCCGCTCCCGATCATCGGCGATTGACGCCATGGCGCCTGGTTATTGTTCCCTTAGAGAAGCGACATCTTCTGGCGGAAGCCTTCGCCGAAGCGCTTCAAGAACGTGACAATCAGGCAACTGAGGCGCAACTGCTAGAAGCCCGTGAAAAGGCTTATCGATCCCCACTATTGGTGGCGGTTGTCGCTCGACTGGACCCCGCGTTGGGTGATATACCTGACCAGGAGCGCCTGATATCAGCAGGATGTGCCGTACAAAATGTGTTGCTTGCGACCCATGCAATGGGCTTTGGAGCGGGACTCTTGACTGGAAAGTCACTTTATTCGGAGCGACTCAAACAGTTCTTCCAACTGGCCGGAGTAGAGCAATTACTGTGCTTTATTGCGGTGGGTACTGTAGTTAGGGGAAAGCCTGTGACATCAAGGCCGACGATGAAGGACTACACAACAACGCTTTGAAACACGACTGTCACTGCGAATGGCTGGTCCTCGCCTTCGCCACCGACCGGAATGGGCCAGGTATTCGCGACCGACAGTTGTATGACGATGTCGAGTATTTAGCGCCGGAACTCATCCAAACATTTGGATGCGATGTGTTGCATGTCAGAAAATTGCTGTACAATACGTCCATACGATTAAACGCATAATTAGTTTGAGCAAATAGAGTGAAAGCAAAGGACATCACACTAGAAGACGTGTTGGCAAGTTTCCGCGCCTGCGCGCCGGTCTTCGATGCATTGGGCGACAAGTATCGCCAGGACATCGTGATGCTTTTGGCCCAGGATGAACGCCTGAACGTTAGCCAGATCGCTGAGCGCATGCCGCTATCAAGGCCTGCCATTTCTCACCACCTGAAAGTGTTGCTGCACGCAGATCTGATTACTTTGGAACGTGTGTCGCGAGAGAACTTTTACAGCTTGACTTTGGACTCGGCCTTGGCCGACCTGCGCAAGCTGGTGGAGCAAGCCGAAGTGTCTTGCACCTGAGCAAGCATCAGCGAAAAACCATAGGCACATTGGTGCCATTTTTTGAAGTCCATCCGTCCATTAGATTAAACCAGTAACATCATCAACATGAACCAAACCACCGGCAAAACAGCACTCATCACCGGCGCCTCTTCCGGCATCGGTCAGGCGTTCGCAGAAAATTTCGCCAAAGACGACTACAACTTGGTGCTGGCTGCTCGCGGCGTCCCCAAGATGCAGGCCCTTGCCGATGATCTGCAACGGCGCTACAAGATCACCGTCACTGTCATTGGCGCCGACCTGGAAACCAACGACGGCGCTGCCAGCTTGTACGCTGACATCAAGGCGCGCAACATTACCATCAGTGCGCTGGCCAACAATGCGGGCTATGCGACCTTCGGCGAATTCAAAGACTCTGTGCTGGCGCCTGAATTGGCCATGATGCAACTCAACATGAACACGGTGGTGGTGCTCACCAAGCTGTTCCTGCCTGACCTGATCGCCACCCGAGGCAAGATCATGAACACAGCATCCACAGCTGCGTTCCAGCCCGGCCCCTACATGGCCGTGTACTATGCCACCAAGGCGTTTGTACTGAGCTTTTCAGAGGCGATTGCTGCCGAACTCGAAGGCACGGGCGTCACGGCGACAGCGCTGTGTCCGGGACCGACTGCTTCAGGCTTTCAAGACAAGGCCAACATGCACGCCTCCGGCCTGGTCAAAGGCAAAAAGCTACCCACAGCTGACGAAGTTGCCGCCGCTGGCTACCGCGCAATGCAGCGAGGTCAACGCGTCTATGTGCCCGGCTTCATGAACTGGGTGATGGTGCAAAGCGTGCGTTTCATGTCGCGCAATATGGTGACGGCTCTGGTCAAACAAATGTCCAAGCCAAGCGCCACCTGATTTACCAACTTTGAGAGATACCTCAATGGACTCCACCGCCCTCATTGAAGCTCAGCAAGCACCCACTGCCCACCCACGGCGAGCGATGCGCTGGCTCCCACTGGCACTGCCAATCGCGCTCATAGGTGGTTTGCACTACGCCCTTTTTGCGCTATTGACCGGGCCATTCGCACGGCACGACCCATTTGTCATCGAGTTGGGGGTGTACTTGGCATTCAGTGCACTGGCTATTCCTGCCGGACTACTGTCCCTGCGCACCCACGACCTGCGTTGGGGAACTGCACTCTCATGGACAGGATTGCTCGCGCTGGGAATGTTCTCCAGCCTTTTTGTGCTTGCAATGTTGCGGGCGATTCTCCTGCCCGGATTGGACTGGCTCGGAGTCCCGGTGTTGGGTTGGGACGCGACCTCGGCGTGGGGTGTCGTGGCACTTGGAATGTTTGCTACAGCGATCGGATTGGTACTGGCCCGCATGAGCCCGGCGGTAGTGCAGGTGGACATCCCCATAGCCGGTCTGCCTGCTCAATTGCATGGATTTCGCATTGCGCAGATCACCGACATCCATGTCGGGCCGACGATCCGGCGTGGCTACCTGCAGCGCATTGTGGACAAGGTCAACGCCTTGCAGGCCGATCTCATCGCTATTACTGGAGACGTGGTCGATGGCGACGTGCCGAGTTTACGCAACCATGTCGCGCCGCTGCAGGGCCTGAAAGCCCGCGAGGGTGTGGCGCTGGTGCTAGGCAACCATGAGCTCTACAGCGGTGCACCGGCCTGGGTACGAGAGTTCCGCCGCCTTGGACTGCAGGTGCTACTCAATGAACACTTCATCGTGCACCGTGACACCGCAACGCTGGCCGTTGCGGGAGTCACCGACCACAGCACTGGGCGCTTTTTTGCCGACATGGCCTGCGACCCACACGCGGCAATTCGCGGTGCGGGCGAAAGCGCCGATGTACGCCTGCTGCTCGCCCACCAGCCGGTCACGGCCCCGACCGGGTCAGACGCTGGCTACCACCTGGCCCTGCACGGACACACTCACGGCGGCCAGTGGTGGCCCTGGAACCACTTCGTGCGGATGCAGCAACCGGTGGTCAAAGGCCTGCATCGCTTCGGTCGTATGTGGAGCTACACCTCGGTCGGTACTGGCTACTGGGGTCCGCCAAAGCGCCACTTCCGCGGCGAAATCACGTTACTCACACTGCGCCCGCAGGCCGCGTAGAGATCCCTTGTCGTCGGCGCTACATCGAACCCATAGCAATGACCTGGATTCACTTGGCCTTGAAACAAGGCTTTGCGCCAAAATTTGCTTTAAGCGTTGCTCGTAGAAATTGAAGCCAAACCAACTTGAGGAGCCGTATGGGAAAAGGAAGACTGGAAGCGTTTAGCGACGGTGTGATCGCAATCATCATCACCATCATGGTGCTCGAGTTCAAGGTGCCACACGGTGAACAGCTATCGGATTTGCTCCCGTTGTGGCCGGTGTTCTTGAGCTATGTCCTGAGCTTTGCCAATGTGGGCATTTACTGGAACAACCACCACCACTTGATGCACGCTGTCAAGAAGGTGAATGGAGCAGTTCTGTGGGCCAATTTGAACTTGCTGTTCTGGCTTTCTCTCATACCTTTTGCCACCGCTTGGATGGGAGAAAACCACTTCGCTTCCATGCCCATGGTGGTGTATTGCCTGGACCTGTGTCTGTGCGCCGTCGCGTACACGGTGCTGCAATCCAAGATCATCAAACTTGAAGGCACCCAGTCCGCACTTCATCAGGCAGTAGGGCGCGATCTTAAGGGCAAGGTTTCACTGGCAAGCTATGTGCTTGCGATTCCATTGGCATTGTTCGGTTTGCCCTGGCTATCAGGGCTGCTCGTGGGTGCAGTGGCGTGCATTTGGTTCATTCCTGATAGTCGAATTGAAAAGAAATTGACGCAGGAAACAGTGTGATCCTTGGTTGTTCGATAAATGCAGCAAGTGTCCATGGGCCGGTCCCGACAGCAAGCTTTTCAAACTGCCATGCCGATTGGCATTCGCGACAATTTGAACGTTGGCTTGGTCTTCGTTAAGTGGTGGTACAAATTTCCATTCAGCAGATGTTCAGCGAGGGTTAGGCCATCGTACGCCGCTTACGTGTGTATTGGACTCCATACCTTGTGAGAGAGTTTGAGCAAAGGTATTTTGCTGAACCAGGCGAGTTCATTGTCTTTGAGCGCGGCCATCGGGCTATGATTTTTCACCTGCCCTACCAGAGCCTCAAATAATGCAGTCATTGAAGTCACGTCTTTTGTACCACTTCGTCAAATACCAATTGGCCAAGCTGGTTCGTCTGAATCTTTCGTTGCCCGAATTTCGATTGGCTCGCGAAGCAGCCGCCGTTCGGCTGTTCAAGGTGCCGGTAGGCGTGACTGTGCAAACCACCAAGGTCGGCGGATGTGCCGGAGAATGGTTGCACCCCGGCACGCTGGATAGTCAGGGCGTCGTCTTGTATCTGCATGGTGGTGCTTACACCGGAGGTTCGTGCATAACGCATCGGGCATTGGCTGCGAGACTGGCTTGTGCATCAAGGCACCGGGTTCTCAATCTGGAATACCGACTCGCTCCGGAACATCCCTTTCCGGCCGCACTGGAAGATGCGATTTCTACTTACAAGGCACTTAGCGCGGCCAATACCGGTGAACCCATAGCAATTGCTGGTGATTCCGCTGGGGCTGGGCTGGCATTGGCCCTGGCAATCAGTTTGAGAGACCAGGGCATTTTCAAACCAGCAGCACTTGCGCTAATGTCACCGTGGACGGATTTGGCGTTGACGAATGGCACCCATCAAACCAAGGCGGCTGTGGACCCCTACTTTCCAACGACTGAGCGACTAAAAGTCGCAGCAAGTCACTATGCTGGTAACACCGACTTGCGTCATCCCTTGGTGTCACCGCAGTATGCCGAAGTTACGCACCTGTCACCGACACTTATCCACGTTGGTACTTTGGAGGCGCTGCTGGATGACTCCCTGATGCTTGCCAAACGCATGAATGCACAGGGCTCAAGGGCAACCGTGAAGGAATTTCCCGGCATGTGGCATGTCTGGCAAACACTACACGGAAGGATGCGCGAGGCTGACCAGTCGGTCGAAGAGTTGGGAGAATTTCTTCATTCCCATCTGAGGAGGTAAGCAACTGACTGAGTGCGAACGGCAGTCGCCAGCAGCTATGGCTGTCCCTTTTTTCAGATGTCCGTGCGCGTGGTGCCGGCGAAGTTCAAAATAGGGTCTGCGCCAAAAACCAGGGATGGCGTGCGATAGCGTGGCTGGCCTTCGCCATTGGCAGTGCGTTTGGCAATGTCCCATGCGGTCATGGCGGTTAGCGCATAACCTTCATCCTCAATGCAGGAACTTGTCAAAAAATTCCCTCGTCGCCATTCTTGAAGCGATATCAGCCTCATGGTCGTAGAACAAATAGTGACCGTAAACCGTACGCGTCGGATAGTTCATGTCAAATGCATGGCCGGCTTTTGGGTAAATGGTGATGTGGTAGTTTGGATCGGTCTTTGCTTCAAGATTGCAGCGGGAAATCGGTGTCCAGTCATCTTTTGCACCCAGCAGTAGCAAGGTTGGTGCGTTGGGCTTATCAGTGTGACTGCCTTGGAAACACCACGGATAGTAGGCGACGATGGCTGCGACTTTGCTGGACTCACCCGCCTTCAGCACGTTGCCCTTGAGCAAGAGGTCTTGATTTGCCACGGTCAAGGCGACAGAGCCTCCTCGACTGAACCCGATCATGCCGATTTTTCCGGTGTGCCATTCTTGTTGTTGCACCCAAGCGGCAGTCTTCATCAAATCATCAGCGCCTTGCTTAAGAATTTCTGCGCTTGTGTTGTTGCAGGTATTGCTTATCCATCGCTTGCTGTAAGAATCGACAACTATCGCGTTGTAGCCCCAACCACTGATTTGCCTTGCCCATTCACGATAGGATTGATTACGCTGCACCCCGTCACAGCCATGCGCAATCAGCACGGTTGGAGCCTTGCCGCTCTTGACGGAAAACACATCAAGCAAGAATTGCTGTTCCATTCCTTTTGAATCGACTACGACTTGAGCGCATCCTGTCATCAGCACGGCCGACAACAACATTGCGGCGAAACGAAATGTCGTATCACTAAGAGCGATTTTGCCGTGTAAATCGCGCTTCACTCCCTGCGCGTAGTTGCTGGAATGTGCTGCATTCGGAGCTTTGGTTGCTTTCGGCGGCGCGGTGGTTGACTTCGCGTGGCTTGCATGTGGAACGCTACTGGTTCCAGAATGCCCTTTCGCCATCGCAGGCGGCGGCAGAGTAAGAATGGTGGTCAGGGCGAGGGTTGAGAGTGCCTTCATTGGCTTCATAAGTTTCCCGCTTGCTCCTTGAACAGATCAGCAGTCAGGCTTCAAGTCGCTATCAAGCGCTTGCTAACGTGCCAACAACGATCGTTGACAAAGCCTTACGTGATCCAGTAGTCAAGCCGAAGGAATTCTTCTGCATGTCTCGCTGAATGAACTGAAGCGTCGGAAATCCGCTGATACAGCATCGGTTGGCGCTCCAGCCCGAACTCGGCGGCGCACCTTCACTTCTTTGTTGACCTGCGCCAACAACCTTTCGACCTCAGCTTGGGTTTGCTCTGGCGTGGCGCCCTTTACATCGAACAGACGCATCAGGCCAGCCGCGGCAGCAATGCACACGACAAGCATGGCTACGGCAATGATTGCTTGGGTGATGCTCATATGTTCTGATCGTAGGCCTAACTGAAGAAATGGATACCCCCATTTGGCGATATAGGCCGGTCTTCTGTGACATTTATCACTAGTTTGTTGATTGACAAGCATCGACGACCTGACAAGCCTCCCATCTCCATGTCGTCCAGCCGTCGCCCTCGAGAGCACGATGTCAGTTGAAAAATTCCTCAGATTTGGATTCAAATCCTCGTGAGAAAGCGACCGAAAACTACTCACTAACCAGTTCGCGCCAAGAAATTCGTCGGGTCGGACTAGCGCCGCCGCCAAAGCGCACCCTCTGTTCACCTAAAGACGCCTCGCGTGGCTCAAACCCAGCTCAGCCTCGAATGCAAGCTCTTTAGCGCACAGCCGCTCGGCGCAAACACACTATTAATCGGTGAAGTCGTCAAGTTCCATGTTGCAGATCATTTGATAGGTCCGCGCTTGCATGTCAACCATTTCGCGCCCATCGGGCGGCACGGCTCACCTTCAGCTTACTGCCGCACCACTGATCGATTTGATACTGCGCGCATCACTTACGCGCAATGGCTGGGTAGCAACAAGGCGGCGGGTGCCTAGCTAGTGTTTGCCGCCCCGCTTAGTCGGGTAGGTCGCCATGCGCGAGTCGCCCGCTGACCAGACTATTGCTATCCTTGCACAACATCCGGTTACTCACAAGAAAGCGAAACCACTCAATGAGTCTTGCCCATTTGCTGCTGCGCCGGGCGCTCGTGCAACCCGACCGAGCAGCGATCTACAACGGAATGGCGCTGCACGCCACCATCGGTCAATGGGCTGCGCGTAGCGCTGCACTGGCGCAACACTTTCGGTTGTCGGGGTTGGTGCCGGGTGACCGTGTGTTGCTCTTCATGCGCAATCACCCGCGCTACCTGGAGATTCTGTGGGCTGCCTGGTGGGCGGGGTTGGTTGTTGTGCCTGTGAATGCCAAGCTGCATTCGCGTGAGGTGGAGTGGATTGTGGACAACGCACAGGCCCGCTGGGGTTTTTTGACGGGTGACGTCGCGCCGGGACCGCTGGCGGGGTTGAAGCGGCAAATTGATATTGAGAGTGAGGAGGCCGATATCCTGCTGTCGCCCGTGACCGATTTCACTGCGGTGCCGGTTGTAGCGCGCTCGCTGGGGGACTTAGCCTGGCTCTTTTATACCAGCGGTACTACCGGACGACCCAAGGGTGTGATGCTCACACACCGCAACCTCATGACGATGGGGCTGACTTATTTTGTGGACGTTGACGAGGTATCGCCTCAGGACGCCATCGTCTACGCCGCTCCCATGTCGCACGGCGCAGGTATCTATGCCATACCGCACCTGATGGCGGGTGCCCGCCACGTGGTGCCGCAGTCTGGCGGCGTCGATCCGGCGGAGATGTTTGCCCTGGGTCGTGCGCTGGGGCCGCTGTCCACCTTTGCCGCACCCACCATCGTCAAGCGGTTGGTCGACCATGCGCAAGAGACCGGTCTGACGCCGCAGGATTGCGCCGCTGCGTTCAAGACCATCGTCTATGGTGGCGCCCCCATGTACCTGGCAGACCTGCAGCGAGCGCTGCAGGTGATGGGGCCGCGGTTTGTCCAGATCTACGGCCAGGGCGAGACCCCCATGGTTGCCACTGCCCTGTCACGCCACCACCTGGCCGACAGCGCGCACCCAAGGTATCTGCAGCGCATCGCGTCAGTGGGTGTCGCGCAAACGCCGGTGCTGGTGCGCATCGCCGACGAATGCGGCGCCGATCTGCCAGTCGGTGAAGTCGGAGAGGTACTGGTGCAGGGTGACAGCGTGATGGCGGGGTACTGGCGCAACCAGGACGCCAGCGAAGCGGCGATTCGGGACAACTGGCTTTTCACCGGCGACGTGGGTTGCCTGGACAGTGATGGATTCCTGACCTTGAAGGACCGCAGCAAGGATCTCATCATCAGCGGCGGCTCCAACATTTACCCCCGGGAAGTGGAAGAAGCGCTGATGACGGCGCCCGGTGTGGCTGAGGTGGCGGTAGTTGGCGCTTGTGACCGCGAGTGGGGCGAAGTGGTTGTGGCCTTTGTGGTTGCAAAGGCGAACACCGAGGTCTCGGACAGTGAGCTGGACCAACACTGCTTGGCGCAGATTGCGCGATTCAAACGCCCCAAGCGGTATGTGTGGGTTACGGAGTTACCCAAAAACAACTATGGCAAGGTATTGAAGACCGAGTTGCGAAGACGCTTGCAGGACGAATCGGCTGCGGCCGATAAAAAGGGGTGTCATTGATATTTAAAGAAAAGCGGATTCCAGGGCTTGACGGAAATTCGCCCTTCTAACCATACCCCGGAGACTGACAAGGTTTGCGGTGCCTCGGCAGGAATGAGGCTTCATTGGGTACCGATGTTGCGCAGGTCCCGTTTCAGCACCTTGCCGATCGCGCTGCGTGGCAACTCGTCCAGGAATCGCAAGCTGCTCAGACGCTGAGTTTTGCCCAACTGGCCATTGGTCCAATCCAGCAATTCTTGCGCCGACAGTGTCTGCCCCGATCGCAGCACCACGAACGCGGCCGGCGTCTCCCCCCAATGCTGCGATGGCATCCCCACCACCGCAGCTTCAAACACGCTGGGGTGTCGCTTTAAGACTGCCTCCAGATCACTCGGATAAACATTGAAGCCACCCGAGATCAACATATCCTTCTTGCGATCAAACAGCGTCAGAAAACCATCGGCATCGAAGCGGCCGATGTCCCCGCTCCGGATAAACCGCTTGCCCTGCGGGTCGAACCACTCGGCTTCGCGGGTTTTGTCCGGTTGACCGTGGTAGCCGGTCATCATGCCGCCCGAGTGCCCCACTACCTCGCCGGCCTCGCCAACACCGACTTCGATGCCGTCGTCATCAATCAAGCGAATGTCGTGACCCTCGGCTGGCCGCCCCACCGTGTGCAATTTGTCAGGCTGATTGTGCGCCTCGAGAATGCAGGTGCCACCGCCTTCGGTCATGCCGTAAAACTCCACCAGGGCACCCGGCCAGCGCCTAAGCACATCTGCCTTGATGACCGCGCTGAAAGGTGCACTCGTAGAAAACTTCACCCGATAACTGGCCAAGTCAAAGCTGTCAAATTCAGGGTTTGCCATCAACCGTTGATACTGCACCGGCACCATCATGGTATGGGTTGCGCGGTGGGTTTGTGCCAGTACCAGATAGCCCAAGGCATCGAACTTTGACATCAACACCACGGTGCCGCCAAAACTGAGGGTCGGAAACAGAACCACCAGTGTGGTGTTGGAGTACAGCGGCGTCGACAAGAGGGTGATGGTCGTGCTGTCGTAGTGATAGCTAGCACCTCGGCGCACATGGGTCCAGCGCATGCCATGCGATTGCACGATGCCTTTGGGCTCACCGGTGGTGCCGGAGGAATAGATGATGTTGAAAGGCCAGTCAGGCTGAACAATCACTGGCGTGGGTACTTGACCAACCTGGCTCAGCCAGTCTTCGAGCGGACGTCCCGCTGCCGAATTGTCCAGGGCAATGCATGTAAACCCATCCGAGCCACTGGCACCCATGGACTGCGCGCCGTGGGTGTCGGTAAACACGAGTTTGGCGTGCGCATCCTGCACCATTCGTTGCACACTGCCAGCACCCGAACCCGGAGCCAGTGGTGCCACCACCACGCCAGCTCGCAAGGCGCCCACAAAGATGGTCACATACTCAATCGACATATCCGCACAGATAGCGATGGCATCCCCTGGCCCCAAACCATCGCGTTGCAGCGCGCAGGCTGTGCGATCCAACAACTGATCGAATGCAGCGTAATCCATGGTGCGCTCGCCTTGTACCAAAGCTCGCTGCTGCGGCGCGCGCTGCGCATGTTGGCGAATCAGGTTGGAGATGGTTTCAAATTCGCCGTCAAGAATATTTGTCATGAGAAGATGGTTGACCCGTGTTGCCAGCATCGTAATTCACACATACGTGTGGGGCTGTCGCTTTTGAGAATGCAGTATCTGGCGACCGTGCCTTTGGCCAGGGTGTCGTACCTGCTGTGTGCAACTATTGTCAGTGAACCCCGTACCAAACAACACGTTTTCGAGTGTTGAAGCCCGGTGGTTGACACCTTAAGTCATAGACAGCGATTGCGTGAGTTGTGTTGGCGTCAACTCGATTTTGACCCATGGGTCAATTCGGCGTTGACGCCAACAATAAGAACTTTGAGCAGGGAAGACAAGTAACCGACCTTGGGTGCATTCCCCTGGTTGCAAGGGACTGCACCGGAGTGGCAACTTAATAAAGCGCCCTTTTTCAAAGGCGGACAGATGTCATTTCACTGTGTCGAACACGACCCTGGCCTGAGCGTGGCAGAACGGCGGCTCGTAAGTACCATGGTAGTTGCCATAGTAGGTTGCGAACGCGGCCGAGTTGGGGTCAGTCGGCGCAAGGCCGCCCGGACCGAATGCCCCCTGCACGTAAGCGTCCACATCGACCGATGTCACGTTCGTCAGGTTGCGGCTGTCAAAGTCGGCTTTCATCGGGATCATGTGCAGCGCCGGTGGCACCGTCGGGTCACCCGCACCGCCGCACAGCAAAAGCTTGGACTTCGGGCTCCAGCCCAGCAGATCATTCTTCTTGGCCGCGAGGTACAAGGCGTTGCTATTGTTGGTCTGCACATCGGTGATGTAAGCCGACTGGAACATGAGGTCGCGCGCCTGGGTCGGCGTCTCACCGTTGATGCCAGGAAGCTTGCCGGAAGTTACCAGGGTTGTGTAGTTGAGGGTCGGGCTGGGCAGCAGGCTTTCGATGTACCCCGAGTAAGGAGACTTGAACACGGTGGTGACGTCGCTGTAGATGGTCCCATAGACTTTTTGCCAAGCGGTGATCAGGTAGGGCACGAAGAACTGGTAACCAGCGATAACGGCGGTCGACTTGAAGGAGCCCGACAGGTTGTAGGGGCCAGCCAGGTGGGCGCCAGCCACCACATTGATTTCACTGGCGTTGTCACGCTCGATGGCACGGTGCGCTGCCATCGAAGAGTGCCCGCCCTGCGAATACCCGGTCAGCATCACCTTTCCCGACAGTGATGCACCCACCGTCGTGGCGGCATTTCGCGCGGCCCGGATCGAGTCGACCACAGAACTGGCCTCCGAATCGGCATGCAAGTAAGGGTGGTAGCCATAGGTCGACTTGGCAAAGCCGAGGTAATCGGTGGCGACCACGGTGTAGCCCTGCGCCGCATACATGGCTGCCAGCAGAAATGTTTCGCCGTCATTCGGACTGGCCAGCGTGCGGGGTTTCTGAACATCAGTCCCCTTGGCATAGGCCACCAGGGCCGTGGCGCCGGTGCAGGAGCCGGCAGGCACCAGCATGACCGCGGAAGCATTGGCCTGTTCGCCCGCCACGCCGAGGGTGTAATAGTTCAGCGGGACCACTTTTACATCGCACTTGGCAGCGCCTGAGATGGCCTGCAAACCACTGGACGCGGTACCCGCATCGATCTGTACCGCGCTGAGTGTAGCCAGCACTGCCGGCACGTCAACAAGCTTACCGCGCAAGTCTGCAGCATTGTCGCCACCGCCGCAGGAAGCCAGCAGGGCGACTGCGCCTATGGCCGTGAGTTTGAGGGCAATGGCTTTCATGGTTGAACTCCTAAATGATGATAAGAACGGCCGCTCTCATCTAGTGGATTGAACTTGCGGCCCGCCTACGGCCAGTAGTTATATGAAACTGCCGAGGAGAATAGCTGCAATGGATTCTCTGGCTGCAAGCAAGGTTATTTACGTCACCGCCCTAAGGAACTGAGCCTGCGGCAAAACTGACAAGCGCCGCTGATACCGCCGCCACGGCCAGTACAAACTCGATCAAACCCCTTCGCCGCTAACAGGAATTTCATCACTCGACTTGGGGTACGCGAAACAAATATCAAAACCGATAGTGCCTGGGCGGATGCCGCCCGGTACCCACCGCATGTCGACACGAACGGCCGCCGATAGACACTCCAAATCATCAGGTTGGCTTGCCCTGAAGCAGGCGCCGGTAAGGAGCAACAAGCAGCCCGAGGAACTGACCAAATGGAAGCTCACCTGCCAAGTCGGTTGGGCCGTGATTTTTGGGCTGCAGTCAGCAAGCCCTTAAACATGGCGGTAATGTTCGATATTTGTGTTTGGGCTGCAGATTCCCCAAGCTTGCTGCACAGCAGTGTCATTACATCGGACCGCAGATACCACAGTGACTGAATGTCCGACGCTAAAAGCACTTTGCCTATCACTTGCGCGGCCTGGCGGCTTTCTCCCAAGCCGAACAGACTGTCCAGCATCACTTGACGAATTGCCTTGATACGACGCGCAGAGCTCAGCTCCGGTCGTAGTTCGACAAACAAATTGATCAAACTTGAAGCGAATTTTGATCTTTTCCAACTCATGCCGCGTTGGCCTATCAAAGGGTTAAGTACAGAAGCATCGAATCAGCCAGTTGTCCCGCCATCGTTTCGGAATGACTTGAAGCGGCCACCAGGTCGCAGTCGATGCCGGTAAGAACAGTTGAGACCTCACTTCTGACCCTGAGACTGCCTTCGAACTCGGCATACTGAGCTCGGTGCCACATCGAATAGATCGTCAAGCCAAAGATTTGTTGCGCGTCAATCCTTAGGTTTCCAATTTGCAATGAGGGGCCCATGCAAACTCAGTTTAGGGACAACAGCGCGCTATCTGTAGTAGGAAAACCCCACTTTTTCAATGCGGGTTCACCCCCGTTCATCTTTGGAAGAGATTGCGTATGGGCGGTTCTTCGAGGTCGAGCTTTCTTATGCGGTGAAAATTGATGTGGTCGTCATCGCTTTCACACGGCCTGGGTCGATTCTTGTGATTGCCATCCATGATTAGCCAGTCACAAAGTTGACTGAGAAAGCAGTCCTCCGGGCTGCGGTCACTGGTGGGTAAGAGCTTTGTGCGGCATTGGTGGAGAAGCACGAGATGAACGAAGGAACACTCTCCGTGTCTTGGGCCGCGAAGCCATTTCTGCGCGCGTCTCTTTTATCCAATCCTCAGGCAGCTTGGCGCCGCGTGCGATGTCCTGTGCTGGCACTGAACGGGAGCCTTGATCATCAGGTGCCTGCCAAAGAAAATCTGGCCGGCATCATCGCTGCATTGAGCGCGGGTGGAAATGAAA
>SESD01000433.1_pt1 | contig 25900 bp, 27 predicted proteins | sample 3171411 | NCBI WGS metagenome assembly SESD01 (sample SAMN06051880, study PRJNA518727) | freshwater metagenome | biome: subpolar coniferous forest; feature: holomictic lake; material: water; isolation source: holomictic Lake 442, 16.5 m depth | place: Canada: near Kenora, Ontario | collected...
ACACGCCAGCCATTCACCTTTGTCGGTTTTTAAACGTTCAAGTACATCAAATTCAACGCCGCAACTTTGCGCGAAAGCTAACGCCGCTTTGCTCGGTGTGCCGTCTGTTTGAAAAGCCGCTTGAATCGACACGCCACGTTTTTGCACCGTTTTATCGGCTTGCGTGGCTTGCAGATTTTCAATCAAAATCGCTAAACGACGTGGCGCGGCGTAACTTTTCACGTTTGAAAAAGTGAGTTCTGCTTCGTTTAAACCTGCCAAAATGCCGTCTGATAAAGCGTTGCTTAATTTTAAAAGTGTTTTCGGCGGCAATTCTTCGCAACCAAGTTCAAATAATAAATTCTGAGCTGTCATTAGTTCGCTCCTTGCGTGTTCAACATTGGAAATCCTAAGGCTTCGCGTTTTGCATAATAGGCTTCAGCAACCGATTTAGCTAAATTCCGAACGCGCAAAATATAACGTTGACGTTCAGTTACCGAAATCGCATGACGCGCATCGAGTAAATTAAACGTGTGCGAGGCTTTTAAAACCATTTCATAAGCTGGCAACGGTAAATCTTCCAAAATCAATTTCTGGCATTCTTGTTCGTAAATCAAAAAACTATGGAACAAGAAATCAATATTTGCGTAATCAAAATTAAACGCCGACATTTCAACTTCATTTTGATGAAACACATCGCCGTAAGTTACAACGCCAGACGGCGTTTCTGTCCAAACCAAATCATAAACACTGTTCACGCCTTGCAAATACATCGCCAAACGCTCCAAACCGTAAGTGATTTCACCTGTAACGGGACGACATTCAATGCCACCAACTTGTTGAAAATAAGTGAATTGCGTGACTTCCATGCCATTCAACCATACTTCCCAACCCAAGCCCCACGCACCCAAAGTTGGTGATTCCCAATTGTCTTCGACAAAACGAATATCGTGTTCGAGCAAATCAAAACCTAACATTTTGAGCGAACCTAAATACAAGTCTTGGATATTTTCAGGCGACGGTTTGAGCATGACTTGAAATTGATAATAATGCTGCAAACGATTTGGATTGTCGCCAAAACGCCCGTCAGTTGGACGGCGCGAAGGTTGAACATAAGCTGCGCTCCAAGGCTCTGGACCAATGGCGCGTAAAAAAGTTGCAGGGTGAAATGTTCCCGCACCCACTTCTAAATCCAATGGCTGTAACAAAACACAACCTTGTTCTGCCCAATAAGTTTGTAGAGCTAAAATCAGCCCTTGAAAGGTAGTTACTTTTTGATTGATTGTTGACACGAGTTTGACCAGTTGAAACGAGAAAAGAGTGCTAATTATAGCGGAAAATAAGACGGTAAGTAATGAAATGCCGCCTTGGTTGTGCCTTGTATGTTGTTAATAGTGCTGTAATAATGCGTATATCGAAAACGCGAGTAAGTGAGCTTAAAAATTATGTTTGATGTGGGATTTTCAGAATTAGTGATGGTGGGATTAGTCAGTTTGTTAGTAATTGGTCCCGAACGTTTACCGAAAGTGGCGCGAGTTGCTGGTTTTTGGATTGGCAAAATACAACAAATGATTGCCAACGTAAAAGTAGAAATCAGCCAAGAATTACACGCGGAAGAAATTCGGCAATTACTCAAAGAAAACGAAACAATGGCATATTTGAACGATGAAAAAAAGCCGCCGATGGGTTCACAATTAGATTCGCTTTCGGCTGAAATTTTACAAAAACAAACGAAACAAACGCATGAATAACGCTAATACTACGGAGTTGCCATTTATCGCGCATCTAATTGAATTGCGAAATCGGTTGTTACATATTGTGTTGTGTATCGCGTTTTTGGCGTTGCCGCTGTCAATGTACGCCAACGATATTTACGCGCTGATGGCACAACCGCTCATGGCGCATTTGCCGCAAAATAGTTCGATGATTGCCACGAATGTCACGTCGCCGTTTATGACTCCGTTCAAATTATCATTGGTGACGGCGGTATTTTTATCAGTACCTTTTATTTTGTATCAATTTTGGGGATTTCTCGCACCCGCGCTTTATAAAGATGAACGTAAAGCAATTTTTCCCTTGTTACTTGCAAGCACCGTTTTATTTTATTGCGGTGTAGCCTTTGCCTATTTCGTTGTTGCACCCTTAGCTTTAGCTTTTTTTACGTCTGCTGCGCCAACAGGCGTGGCGGTCATGACCGATATTGAAGCCTATTTAGATTTTGTATTGACGCTATTTTTTGCTTTCGGTATATGTTTTGAAGTCCCCATTTTTACGATTGTTGCTGTTTGGTCTGGTTTTACGACGGTAGAAAGTTTGATTGAAAAACGCCCGTATGTGATTGTTGGCGCATTTATTATTGGTATGTTTTTAACACCGCCAGACGTGATTTCACAAACGTTACTTGCTTTGCCGATGTGGCTGTTATTTGAAGTTGGATTATTTTTTGCGCGATTGAAAATGCGTCCAAAAAAGACTAACGAAATTATCATTCCAACAAATGCGAAAAAACGCCGTTTGAAACCTAAAAAATAAATCTTGTAAAATTAAGATTTAGATAGAGATTTTATGAAAAAAATATCACTTTTAATCGCCTATCTTTTACTTTCGGGTTGTGGCTCAGACGAAAAAGTTGAACCTGAAGAAAAAGTAACAACATACATTGAACAACGAAGTGGTCTCGCTTATGAGAAAAAATCAAAAAAACCATTCACAGGTGTTTTTGAAGGTTATTATCGCAACGGCTATAAAAAAGCAGAAATTCATTTTAAAAACGGCAGACAACATGGTTCTGCAAAAATGTGGTACAACAATGGTCAATTAAGTAATGATGCCAATTTTTATGAAGGCAAACTAGATGGGTTTGCTAGCGAATGGTTTATTGATGGTAGAAAAGGTAAAGATCGTATTTTTCGCGATGGTAAATTAACAGGTTCGTTGGATTAAATATGAAAGATTTCACTGCTTTAAATATCGCTGTTTTGACAGTTTCTGATTCACGCGACGAAACAACTGATACGTCAGGAAAAATTTTAGTTGATAGAATTACCGAAGCGGGTCATTTCGTTACGGATAAACAAATTGTGTTGGATAACATTTATCAAATTCGCGCCACTGTTTCACAATGGATTTTTAACGAGGCAGTTGATGTAATTATTAGCACAGGCGGCACGGGAGTAACAGGACGCGATGGAACACCCGAAGCAATTACACCATTACTCGATAAAGTTTTAGATGGTTTTGGAGAAACATTTCGTTGGTTATCTTTTCAAGATATTAAAACATCTACGATTCAATCACGGGCAGTTGCAGGTGTAGCAAATGGAACGTATATTTTCTGTTTACCTGGTTCAAGTAGCGCGTGTCGCACAGCATGGGATTCGATTATTCTCGCACAACTTGATTCGCGCACACGCCCCTGTAATTTAGTTCAACTTATGCCACGACTTTTGGAAAAATAATTATTATGTCTTCTGTTTTTTTATTTTTGGGTGCAACTTGTGCATTTATTGGTGTAACGATGGGCGCATTTGGCGCACATAGCTTGAAAACAATGATTAGCCCCGAATTACTTGCGGTTTATCAAACAGGCGTGACGTATCAAATGTGGCACTCATTCGGATTGATTGCGATTGCTTTAATGCAGCAACACGATCTGCAATCAAAATTATTGAAATGGGCTGGCGGTTTAATGTTTTTAGGAATTATTTTGTTTTCGGGCAGTTTGTATTTACTAGCGATTTTGGATTTACCCATGCTTGGAGCTATTACGCCGTTAGGTGGCGTGAGCTTTTTGATTGCGTGGTCATTACTGATTATTTTTTCAGGTAAAAAATCCACCCATCATCGTCGCAAAAAATCATCACGTTATTAACTTTTAGGATTATTCAAAATGGAACTTAACACACTAACGCATCAAGTCATTGCTTTAGCTGGAATTGCTCAAGCGGCGGCGTTGGTGCAACAATTGGCAACGACTGGCAAAGCCGATGAATCAGCACTAGAAACGTCGTTAAATAGTTTATTAAAAACAGAATCCGACAGCGTGTTGGAAATTTATGGCGACGATTTAGCAAACATAAAAATGGGATTAACACATCTCGAAGCACAATTAACGGGCTATGAAATAACCTATCCCGACGAAGCACGTTATTCCGCTTCAATGGTGTTTTTAGAGCGTGAATTAAGCGAACAGACTGCAATGCTTAGAACAATTTCAATTGGACTTGATCGCGCCAAAGCACAGACAGATCATTTTAGTTTGCTGCATGAAAATGTATTGGCGAATTTTGGCGACATTTACTTGCAAACGGTTAGTAAATTAGAGCCACGAATTATGGTAAATGGTGTACCAGATTATCTATCGCGGGCGGAAACAGCGAATAAAATTCGTGCCTGTTTGCTAGCGGGAATTCGCTCGGCAATGTTGTGGAAACAATGCGGCGGACGACGTTGGAGATTTTTGTTTTTTCGTAAAAAAATTCAAATAGAAGTACAACGCTTAGTAAAACTCATTGAATGACCACGATTCAAAATCATCTCGACATTGCTACAAATAATCTAGCAACACTTTCCGATTCGCCGCGTTTAGATGCTGAAGTTTTATTAGCGTTTGTGTTGGAAAAAAATCGTAGTTATTTACGCGCTTGGAACGATAAAAAAATTGATGATTCTGAGGTTCAGCGTTTTGACGCACTGATTTCACAACGTTTAAAAGGTGTGCCGATTGCTTATTTGACTGGTACACGGGAATTTTGGTCACGCGATTTTATTGTTTCCCCTGACGTTTTAATTCCTCGCCCCGACACTGAATTATTGATTGAATTGTGTCTAGCGCAAATTCCAATGAATTCGACTTTAAAAATTCTTGATTTGGGTACAGGTTCTGGTGCGATTGCAATTACGCTTGCTGCCGAACGTCCGAATACCCAAATTTTTGCGGTTGATGCAAGTTCTTCCGCACTTGTTGTTGCTCAAAAAAATGCCCATCAACACGATTGTCAAAATATCAAATTTATTTTGAGTGATTGGTTTTCTGCTGTTCCCAAAATCGAATTCGATTTAATCATTAGCAACCCACCTTATATTTCTGCAAATGATGAACATTTGTCACAAGGTGGTGTTCGTTTTGAGCCTAAATCTGCTTTAATTGCTGCTGACAATGGTTTGAGTGATATAAAAAAAATAGCTGTCGAAGCGATAAATTATTTAAAACCGTATGGGCAACTTTGGTTTGAGCATGGTTACAATCAAGCTCAAGCAGTTCAACATATTTTGAAAGGATTAAATTATTTTGAAATTCAAACGCATCAAGATTTGGCGGGGCAACCGCGTGTTACAAAAGGTAATTTAGGTGGGCAATAAAGATTGTAATTTTTGAGCAGCTTTTTCACAGCCAACAGCCGTTTGCTCTACGCGTTTTTGCAACGCAAAATCTGCACTCAAACCGTCCATTTCACGCGAAGCATATTCATTTAATGGCTCACAAGCCGATTGCATTGCTTGTTCAGCGGCTAGAATCGCCGCCGACGGTTCAATTTCAAGCAACATCACTGCATTGGTTATGCTATTTTGAAGTTTAAAAACATTTTCAACACGCTGAGAAAATGCTTCTAAAGTTTGATTCTGTTCGCCGTAACTGCCGAGCAACATGGTATTACAGCCAAATAACAATGCGACATTTACGACGATAAATGATTTTCTGAACACGTTTAAACCACTAACGCTTCAATGTGATTCACAAACCCACCAGACGCGAGTTCCAAACCTTGTTTATAAAATTGACTCGCAGCATTTGTATCGCCTTGCGTCATCGCAAAATCACCTAGCAAACGGTAGCTTTGCACATTAGGCTCAAGTGAAATACTTTGTTGCAAATAACGTTGCGCTTTTGCGTAATCTGCCTGTTGACCACTTAATTTACCCACAACCATCAATAAAATTGCGTCATTAGCATGACCAATCAACCAACGTTCAGCCGTTTCGAGTTGCAAAACTGGATTGACTGATTGGATATTACCAAACAAAACTAACAAAGTTTCATTCCAATTCGCAGATAAATTTTTAACCAATTCGTCTTCAATACTTGCGCCCGCACCAACATCAATCATCGAAGCAAAATAAATCGCCGCTACACCACGCATGACTTTTATCGACAATGGCATTTCTACCCAAAGTGATTGAAGCATTTGACGATTTTTTTGTTCAGCCGCTTCTTTGAGCAAATTACTAAATACTTCCGTTTCGATTAATTTTAACTCGGCTTCCATTAAAACTTTGTGCGTGGTTAACGACGGAATTAATGAACGTAATGCTTGCCAATCGCCTAATTGTTGATACGTTAAATGCAACAAACGCAACACACTGGCTTGAGTTGGATTAACAGAATGTAAACGAGTTAACGTTTCTAACGCTTCGGTGTATTGCTGACCCGATAAATTCAATTCAGCTTGCGTCAATCCAACGGCAATTTCTGCATCATCACCGTGTTCAGCAGCAAATTGTAAATACTCGTCACGCTTATCAAATGCACCACGCGATTGAGCGGCTCTTGCTGCCGTCAAATAATGAATTAACGGTGCGCCACTGTGTGAAGCGTGTTTAATTAAAATGTTTTCAGCGTCTTCCCAATTCCCTTCTGCCGAATCAACCAATCCTTTGATTAACGCTTGCTGAGAAATGTTGAGTTTATTGGTTGCCACTCGTTTTTTAATTTGTTTGGGTAATCGAAGTGACCAACCAAGTAATCGAAAACTAAAATATAAAGCAAAAAATAAGGCTATCAATCCAATTAAAAAAACCACGAGTGATGTTTCAATAGACCATTGTTCGATACCGATTAGTACATAACCCGCGCTGTTTAAATGCGTTAAAAACTGGCTACCAATAAATCCTGCATAACCTAAGCCACCTAAAATAACTAAAAGAAAAAGCATTTTTTTCATGATGAATTCTCTTATTGTTGCGCGGGCGCGGTTTCAGTTTTTACAGCCGAAGTATTCGACAAGGCTTTGTCTGTTTCAAGTCGTAATTTTGTGATGTCACGCAACATTTTCAATGACAAACTAATATCAGGGAATTGTGTGCGAATCCGAACGTTTGTGAGTTTATCAAGTGCAAGCGTGAAATGCTCGGCTGCTTTTTCTTTAACAAAATTACTGGTTATCCATTTTTGTGTATCTGCCAAACTTGCCTGATAAAGCACATCGTTTTGTTGAACTAATGCAATTTTGATAATTTCTAATTTTACTCGTAATTGTTCACGAATAAATTGGGCTTGTTCAGGCGTTAAAATTTCATCAACGTGTTGTTGAACGTGGCGAATCGTCACCATTGATTCTAATTGCCCAATTAAGTCTTTTGGATCTTTTTTAACGTCTGGTATGACAGGTTTTACCGTTTCATCTTTACCTGCATAAGGTAGCAATAAAGTGAGTGAGTCAATTTGGGATTCCAAATTTTGCAACGTGGCGTAAATTCCCACTATATCAGCAGCATTTACTTTACTCATTGCAGAAATGTCTTTAGCCAATTGCTCACGAATTTTATAGGCAGCGGCATCACCACTTTCACGCAAACGCTGATCGGCGGCTTCTAAGGCTTCCATTGTAGTATTAACATCACCCATTAAAAGCAAACGTTGATTTGCAACGCTTAATAAATACTCTGCATCAGCAAGTAACCAATCACCACGAGTTTTGCCTAATTGGCGTTGTAATTTTTGAATTTCTTCGGATAAATCTTTGCGGGTTGCATCTAATTTTTCATTTTGTAAATTTGAAAATTCGGTCACGCTATTTGTGAAATGCGCTTCTTTGTTACCCACATCAGTTTGAACAGCGGCGAGTTGTGATTGAATTGCCGCAAGCTGAGATTGGTAATCACTGATTTGTTGTGACACTGCGCCTTTGACTTCACCGCCCAAACCTTCTTGTTTATCGCGTAATTGCTGTAAAAAATAATAACCAACACCCGCCAAAACAGCGATAACTAGAAAAATAATTAAACCAAACCAAAATCCGCTGCGAGAACGTCTGACTTCTGGCGGTGTCTCTTTGACAGTTTGTTGTTCAATTGCTTCAATCAATTCAGCCACTTTCTTCCCCGTTTATTATCGTCGTTATTGTATTAAGAATTGCGTCATCTGACGGCATTTGCGCGAGTGCAATGTGTTCAAAACCGAGATTTTTTGCGATGGTTTGAATGCGCTCGCTGACTACTATTAAAGGTATTTTTATTAACAAATCGTGTTGCGTTTCTGGCAACATTTTCACTAAATTTTGTATTGCTTCGCCGCTTGTTATTGTTATGAAATCTAACTTTTGTTGCAAAATTTCAGTGTAATTGACTAGCGGAATTTCACGTTTATAAACATCTTGATAATTAACATTTGCACCACGATTTTTCAACGTATCTGTTAGCGTTTCACGTCCATTTTCGCCCCGAATTATCACGATATTTTTTTGTGAAACATTTTGTAATTCGTTTAATTCTAACAATGCTTCGCTATTATAACCATGCTGCGGCATTAAATCGACGTTCAACCCCACTGTTTTTAAGGCTTGCGCGGTGGCTTTACCAATAGCTAAACACGATTTAGTTTTTAATCGGCGCATTCTAGCATCATCTAACTGTGAACAATAACAACGGACGGCGTTTGTGCTGGTAAAAATAAACCAATCCGCGTTCATTAAATGATGGGTAATTTCGTCAGTTTCTAAAATGCGCGGTACAATTTCAAGTGTCGGTAATCGAATCGCAACGCCATTGTTTTCGAGAATCAAATCGCACAAATTTTCAGCTTGATGCACTGGACGTGTTACTAAAATCCGCGCCTGTTTTAAATCAGCCATCTATTAATGCTTTTAAAATTTCAGCTGCACCTTGCTTGAGTAAATCATCAGCAATGCTTTCGCCAATTTCAACAGAAATTTTAAAATCGCCCTGTTTTTCAGCGCGATAAATCACGCTTCCATCGGGATTTCCAACCAATGCACGCATGAAAATTTCACCATTTTTTAATTCGGCAAATCCCGCAATCGGCACTTGGCAACCGCCGTTTAATTTTGCATTCATTGCACGTTCAGCAATTACGCAAACGGCGGTCGTTTCATCATGCAAAGATTTTAACATTTCATTTATTTCAATATCATCGACACGACATTCAATGCCAATCGCACCTTGTCCACACGCGGGCAAACTAATTTCAGTTGGCAAACTTTGGCGAATTCTTTCGCCCATTCCTAAACGTTTCAAACCAGCGGAAGCCAAAATAATTGCATCATATTCACCTGCATCGAGTTTCGCTAAACGGGTATTTACATTGCCGCGTAACGATAAAATCTCGGCATTCGGAAAACGTGCTTTGATTTGACATTGACGACGCAAACTCGACGTACCAATTCGGGCATTTTCTGGCAAATCGTCGAGATTTTGATAATGATTCGACACAAACGCATCGGTTGCATCTTCGCGTTCTAAAATCGCGGCAAGGTGCAAACCTTCGGGGAAATCAATCGGCACGTCTTTCATAGAATGCACTGCAATATCAGCATTTCCTTCAAGCATTCCTTGTTCGAGTTCTTTAACAAACAAACCTTTTCCGCCAATTTTAGCGAGCGGTGCATCGAGAATTTTATCGCCGCGAGTCACCATTTTAACGAGTTGAGTTTTGATATTTGGAAACGCTTGTTGTAAAAGTGCGGCGACGTGATCGGCTTGCCAGAGAGCTAACGGACTTTGACGGGTAGCAATTCGGATAATTTTAATAGTCACTTGTGATTGAAATCTGAAATTAAGAATAAGTGAAAGTTTAGCGTAAATGCGCTATTTCGTCGAAATAAGTCATCCAAAAATCTTTCTGAACGAATTACAAATGCTGTGTCTTAATGTTGAAAAATCGATAGCCCCTGCATTTTTTGCAAAGACTATCGACCATTTAAAAGTTAGGTTTTACAAAAAATAAAACGTCATTAATGTGTTTTAAAGTGAGCAATTTCGCCCGCTAAACTGCGGATTTGTTCTTCTAACGATTCGGCGGCAGCAGCAGCTTCTTCAACCAATGCGGCATTTTGTTGGGTGACGCAATCCATTTGAGTGACCGCTTGATGAACTTGATCAATCCCTGCATTTTGTTCAATCGACGCAGCGGCAATTTCAGACATAACTTCCGTCACTTTTTGAATTGAATTCACAATGTCTTCCATTGTTTTTCCCGCTTGTTCAACTTGTTTGCTACCGCTTGAAATTCGATCGACCGAATCACTAATTAAACGTTTAATTTCGCCCGCTGCACTTGCCGCACGTTGCGCTAAATTGCGAACTTCGATAGCAACCACTGCAAAACCTTTACCTTGATCGCCTGCTCGAGCAGCTTCTACTGCCGCGTTTAACGCCAAAATGTTAGTTTGGAACGCAATGTCATCAATTACCGTAATAATATCAACGATTTGATGTGATGATTCATTGATATTCGCCATCGTCAACACAACTTCATTGACCACTGACACGCCTTTTCTGGCGGTATTCGCCGCACCTAAAGCCATTTGATTTGCATGTTTAGCGTGTTCTGTATTTTGTTGAACTGTCGTGCTTAATTCTTCCATACTTGCCGCTGTTTGTTCCAAACTTGCGGCTTGTTCCTCGGTTCGATGCGATAAATCATTATTACCTGCGGAAATTTCATCAGCAGCGGTTGCAATTTCATCGCTAGAAGTCCGAATACTTGCCATAAGCGTTTTTAAATTCGCATTGGTATGATTGATACTTTCTGTCACTTTGCCAAACACACCTGGATATTCAGTCTTAATTGTTTGTGTTAAATCACCTTTTGCAAGTGCTGAAATGACACGATCAATTTCATTTAAACAACCTAATGCAGTAATTGTTTTGTTGATATTTTCTTTGAGGGATAACATTTCGCCTCGTCCGTCAGCGGTGACACGATGTTCAAAATCACCTTCCGCAATGTATTCCATTACTTGCACAATGTCGTTCAACATCGTTCGCATTGCTGCCTGAGTCAAAATACCTTTTTCAATGGTTTCTTTAAATTTACCTTCGACATTTGCCACAATCACTTTAGAGAAATCAGCGTTATAAATGGAATTCGTCACGTCATTTAACGCGAACATCGTAATTCTAAGCCGAGCAATCGTTTGATTGATGCTATCTTTCATTTTTACGAAATCACCTTCTGTCGTCGCAGTTATCTGTACCGATAATTCACCTTTTGAAACACCACTCATTACAAACGCAGTATCCATAATAATGTCAGACAAATTTTTACGCATTTCATTAATTGAATAAATTAAACTGCTGGTATCGCCAGAGTGAACTTCAACGTTTAACGATAAATTACCACTCGAAATTTCTTTAACAACACTTGCCGCATAACTTGGTTCGCCACCCAATTCATTAAGCAATCGACGCACAATAATCATTCCAAAAAATACAGATAACGCCAATCCAGCGATTACCATAACAATTGATGTAATCAACGAAAATTGGTAACGACTTTGCGCCGCTTCATATTCTTGTCGCGCTATATCTTTTTGTAATTGAACTAACGCATCAATGCCATCAGAAACAGGAACGAATAACGGACGGATTTTTTCAACAACTATTTTTTGTATAGATTCGGAATCCCCGTCATTTTTAAGCAGTTCTAATGCTGGATTAATACCTTCAGCTGCATATTTTTTACGCGCTTCGATAAATTTATTTGCCAGTTCTGCTTCATCGGGTGTCATTTCAGTTGTCGCGTAACCATTCCAAAGCTTGTCGATGTCAGCACGAGCTTTTTCTATTTTTTCCAAACTGCGCTTCTTTTCTTCAGGCTCATTAACTGCATTCGCAATTTTCAGACGAATATCAATTTGCTTTGCTTTAATTTCGGAAAGGTCAGCAATAGGAATTGTTCTATCGGCATAAACCGTTTTTAAACCCTCATTAGTTCTATGCAGCGCGTACAGATTTAAACCGCTCAACATGAGCATCACGGCTGACATTAAACCGATAAGAAAAAGTAGACGATTTTTAACGGTGAGATTATTAAACATGATTGAGCGGCCTCTGTTTTATTTTGTAACTTAAATAGTTATATTGAATTCAGTTGTCGGCATTAAGATGACATTTTCAAGAAGCTGCCCAAAACTTAACCGTATTTTTGTTTATTTCGGTTCATCCAAAAATTTGTCGCTAATTGATGTGCTTGTTCTTTTGTTTCAGTTTTATTCAGCAATTTCAAAGCCACAGCAGCTGTGCCAATTACCGTCGCCTCGGCAAATTCGTCTTCGATTTCACCGCGCCACAACAACGCGAGTTGTTCAGGATTTAAATTTTCGGGTTTAACGTGTCGATGCGTAAATAATGCGTCCCACATTTCGTCACTTAATTCACCGTTATGAACACTTTGCACCAAACATTCTACGTCAGGATTTCGTTCTGTTTCACCGCCCTCGCCTTTTAAAACCGCCATGTGTGGCTGATTTAAAAGCATCGCCGCGTGTTGATGTACGGCTCGATAACTGGGGTGAAAAATACCTTGAATGCTATAAGGCGCATCAAACGGATTGAGCAAACGCACCAACGTGTGAACGGGTGAACGCAATCCTAAAATTGGACGAAGTTGGATAATTTCATTCAATTTTGGACAAAAGTGCGCGAGCGATAAATAACTAAAACGTTGCGTTTGTAATTGGTGTTTTGCTTCTTCAATCGACGCTGCTGCATTTAATCCTAAATGATGTAACACATTTTCAGTATAAATTCGGTCTGGCGAATGTCCTTCTGCCCCGTGCATAAAAATCGTCACACCATTTTCAACTAACAACAAAGCCGATAATAAAAACCACGGTAAATGCCGACGTTTTCCCGCATACGACGACCAATCTAAATCAACATGAATACTATTTTGAAAGTGAAAAAACTCGCGTCCTGCTTGAGCAAAGCCTGCTAATTCTTCGGCGGTTTCTTCTTTTACCCGCATTAACATTAAAAACGCGCCTAATTGAATTGGTAAAACTTCATCTGCCAAAATCATTTTCATCGCTTTATAGGCTTCTTCTCGTGTGAGAGGACGTGAACCTTTCTTGCCTTTGCCTAAAATACGGACAATTTCAGCAAATGGGTGTTCTTCTGACGGTGTGTGTTCGTGGTGAGTAAAAGTCATAACGTAAATCTCAAATAATGATCAAGTAACAATGCGGCAAAAATCACTGTGATATAAACAATCGAATACCAAAATGTCCGCATCGCGGTTTTATTATCTTTTGCTCGCATCATCGCAATAACGTAATACAAAAAAACGATATTTAAAATCAACGTCACGCCTAAATAAATGAGTCCACTCATGCCTGTTAAATACGGCAACATCGTCACAATGAACAGCAAAACGGTATAAAGCAAAATCTGCAATCGCGTGTAATCTGCACCGTGTGTCACTGGCAACATTGGGATATTTACTTTGGCGTATTCTTTTTCACGCGCAATCGCTAACGCCCAGAAATGAGGTGGTGTCCAAACAAAAATAATCAGCGCGAGTAATAAAGCGTAAGGATGCACTTCGCCTGTCATCGCGCACCAACCTAATAATGGCGGTGTTGAGCCAAATAAACCGCCAATCACAATGTTTTGTGGTGAAGCGCGTTTCAAATAGCAGGTGTAAATAATGGCGTAGCCGAATAACGATAAAAATGTCAGCACGGCAGTCAACATATTCACTTTTACGATTAACAAAAGCATTGCCACAATTCCTAAAATTGCAGCGAAACTTAAAACGTTCGTGGTACTTAAATCGCCTTGTGGCAACGGACGATTTTCCGTGCGGCGCATTTCTGCATCTGCCTTACGATCGATAAAATGATTGATTGCAGCGGCTGAGGCGGATGCAAAACCAATTCCCACTAAGCTGTAAAACATCAGATCAAGTGGCGGCAACATTGGCATTGCAAGCAACATTCCAACGACTGCGGTAAATAACATTTCTGCAACCACATTGGGTTTGCAGAGCGTGAGGTAACTTTTCCAAAGAGGTGTAGGCATAATGAATATAATCCGAATTTTAAAAAAATCATGAAGTTGGCAGCAACTGTAGCAGACGCAAAAAACTAACGTCAACTAATGTGGTACACAGAAGAACGTGGTTATATCGCCGCTCTGTGTCAAATAAACCACCGAATGGAGGACAAATCGAAATCGCAAAAATAGTAAGACTATTCTTATTTTGAAAAATCAGACCGTTTTGAGACTATCACTGTGTTAAATTTTAACCCAGATTTAGATTTCAACTTTTTTTGAATTTTTGGAGATTAAAATGGCTGCATTTGAACCAACAGTTGTAATTGCAAACGATTACTCAAACACATTTTCTAATATGTCGATTGAAGGCTGCAACATAGTGGCATCAGCGTCTGATGATGACAGTGTTTTTATATCATCTAAAAAAAAACCTTCTTTGATTGTTGTTGTAAATTCAAAATCATCTGGCAAAACCGTATTGCACTTACAAAATAATTGGGAAACAAAAGATATTCCTGTTGTCGTGACACAATCTTCATCGGTTAATGAAATTACATCGGAAATAAGAGTGCAGCTTTTATTGAGAACAAATGTGATGAGTTTTAGATGATAATAACGGTTTGGCTTTGAATAAAAAGCCGCGTGTATTTTCAGTAATACGGTTATTTTATGGTTACACTGAATTGTTTATATCTTCGTCTATCGTCTTTGCCATTGACGCTAAAACATCATGCGCTTTAAGAACCGTTTCATGAATCTTTTTGCTATTTTCGGATTCAGATTGACGTGCTAACAGCACTTCAACAGTCATCATTAACATTCCTAATTGATTTAAAGGTTGTTTCCATCGGTGTGCAATGACACTCATCGACGCGCTCACATCATTTTGTCGATGTTGAATGTTGAGTAATTCCGCTTTAAGTTTTTTATTCAATCGAAAAAAATGCAAAGCAGCAAAACTCACTATTAACAATAAAAACGTTACACCCGACAACACGTTAAAAACAGTCGAATCTAATTTGAGTTCAAACGCATACGCACTGATTGGAATGGATAAAAATAATAAACTCACTAAACCGATAATTATTTTTTCTTTTTTACATTTCAATATACCAACCCCTCCCTGGCTGATTTTTAATCACGTCACATTGCAATTTCTTGCGTAATTCACCGAGTAAATTTTTTAATGCCGAATTGGTCATTTCCTCATTCTCCCAAATAATTTGGTTGATTTCAGATTTTGATACTATCTTACTTTTACTCGAAATAAGTAATTCAAGCAAAAGACATTCTTTACGCCCCAAACTCACTTCTTCATTCCCTACAAACAAACGTTTTTGCGTTATATCGTAACGAATATCAGGCGTTATCTGTATGTCATCTAATTTTGCACCAATCCGTTTAACTACATTTTCTAATGCGGTGTTGAGTTTTTTAAAATTTAGCGGTTTCGTCATGTAGCCATCAATTTGTAAATTGGTGGCTCGAAGAAGATATTCGGTGTCGGTGAACGCACTTAAAATAATAACCGATGTTTGATTATTGCATTGACGAAGCTGTTCGATAAAACACAAACCATCTACACTGGGCATTTGAATATCGGTAATAATAATATCGATAGGGTCACTATCTAGTATTTTAAGAGCATTATCGACATCATGAGCTAAATACATGACGTTAAAAAAGCCAGACATTAAGTTGTAAGCATCTGCACAAGTTGCAATGTTGTCTTCGACAAATAATAAATTCAATTTTTTTAAAATGAGTGCGTTATTTAGCATGTAATTGAACGACGCGGAATGTGAATTAACGCTTCATTGATTCAAAAAATTCACTATTTGTTTTAAAGTCTTTCAACTTACCAATCAAAAATTCTGACGCTGCCATATCATCCATTGGATGCAAAATTTTCCGCAAAATCCATGTTTTTTGCAACGTTTCAGCATCCACTAAATACTCTTCACGACGTGTACCAGAACGATTGATGTTAATCGCGGGATAAATACGTTTTTCAGCAATTTTACGGTCTAAATGCAATTCCATGTTTCCTGTGCCTTTGAATTCTTCAAAAATCACATCGTCCATTTTAGAACCCGTATCAACCAATGCTGTGGCGATAATAGTTAAACTTCCGCCTTCTTCGATATTTCGTGCTGCGCCGAAGAAACGCTTAGGTTTTTCTAATGCGTTTGCATCAATACCGCCTGTTAAAATTTTTCCAGATGATGGTACAACTGTATTGTAAGCTCTCGCCAAACGAGTGATTGAATCCAGTAAAATGACCACATCGTGTTTATGTTCAACTAATCGACGCGCTTTCTCAATGACCATTTCAGCAACTTGAACGTGACGAGTAGCGGGTTCGTCAAAGGTACTTGAAATCACTTCACCATGTACGCAACGCTCCATTTCGGTGACTTCTTCTGGACGTTCATCAATCAATAAAACAATCAAATAACACTCAGGATGTTTTTCAGCGATGGCTTGTGCCAAACTTTGTAAAATCATTGTTTTCCCCGCTTTAGGTGGAGAAACAATGAGTCCGCGTTGACCTTTACCAATAGGCGCAATCAAATCAATCATGCGTCGTGTTAAATCTTCACTGGTTCCATTTCCCTGTTCTAAAACAAAACGTTGGTGAGCAAACAGCGGTGTTAAATTTGAAAAGGTAATTTTATTTTTTGTGTTTTCTGGCGGTTCAAAATTGATTTGATCCACTTTTAACATCGCAAAATAACGTTCGTTATCTTTTGGAGGACGAATTTTACCTGTAATCGTGTCGCCTGTTTTTAGTGAAAAACGACGAATTTGGCTTGGTGAAACATAAATATCATCTGGACCTGCGAGGTAAGAACAACCAGGTGTACGAAGGAAACCAAAACCATCGGCTAAAATTTCTAATACGCCGTCGCCAGAAATATCATCGCCAGCTTTGGCTTGTTTTTTCAAAATTGCAAAAATCAAATCTTGTTTTCGTGAACGAGCCACATTTTCAAGCCCAAGAGATTCGGCGATTTCGATAACTTCACTGATTTGTTTTAGTTTTAATTCGGTAAGATTCATAAAAGACAGCTCAAAAGAAAGGAATAGCGTTCAGAACTAATGTTCAAAACGATTATTGGAGTAAAAAATTAAGGGATTTTTATTTTGGAATGATGTGTTTGAAGTACGTCACGACTGTGACACCCGTTAAGTATAGCTGAAACGTGCTATAGCGTCCAACCTAATGCAGTATTTTCATTCTTGAGAAAAAAATGAGATTGCAAAAAAAATAAATACAAATTTAAAGCGTTGTTATCAATAGCGAAGACAATCCACCAAAACTACCATTACTCATCAAAACAACATGACATCCGTGTTGGATTTCATTTTTAACTCGTGTCACAACCTCTTGCAAGGTCTGGCAAACCAAAGTATTGCTCGCTAATGTCATCGTGCTGTGTGATTCTGGCTGATAAATAATTGCTACGTCAGCAGCGCGTAATGAAGCAGCCAACGTATGCTGATGCACACCCAATCGCATCGTATTGGAACGTGGTTCAACAATCGCAATAATCTTTTCCCTGCCTACTCTTTGCCGTAAACCATCTAATGTAGTTGCTATTGCTGTTGGATGATGCGCGAAATCGTCATAAATTGTCACACCATTTTTCGATGCTAAGATTTCCATGCGACGTTTTACATTTTGGAAATTTGATAACGCACTAATCGAATTATTTGGCAGAATTCCGACGTGATGTGCTGCTGCCATTGCCGCTAACGCATTTCGTACATTGTGTTCACCCGTTAAATTCCAATGCACTTCACCTTGATGATGAACGCCGAAATATACACCGAAATGACTACCATCTGAAGTTAACAAATCTGCATTCCAACTGCCTTCGCCCAGAATACTGGTATAAGAAACAGGTGTCCAACAACCCAACGCTAACGTTTCTTCTAACGCTAAATCACCTTCTGGCGCAATCAACACCCCTTCACTCGGTACAGTACGAACAAAATAATGAAACTGTTTTTGAATTGCGGCTAAATCTGGAAAAATGTCTGCGTGGTCATATTCTAAATTATTTAAAACAGCGGTGCGTGGGCGGTAATGGACAAATTTTGACCGCTTATCAAAAAATGCTGCGTCATATTCATCCGCTTCAATCACGAAAAAATTAGAATCTGTTAACCGTGCCGACACACCAAAATTCAACGGAATACCGCCGATTAAAAAGCTCGGATTAAATCCATTCGCCTCTAAAATCCACGCGACCATGCTGCTTGTCGTTGTTTTTCCATGCGTTCCAGCCACGGCTAAAACCCATTTATCTTGCAATACATTTTCAGCTAACCATTGTGCGCCACTGGTATAACGCAACCCGCGATTTAAAATCGCTTCGACTTCTGGATTGCCACGCGATAACGCATTACCAATAATCACCAAATCTGGCGCGTCTAAATTTTCCGCACAATACCCTTCTTTGAGAATAATGCCTTGCGCGATAAGTTGATGGCTCATTGGGGGATAAACATTTTGATCAGAACCGCTCACTTCATGACCTAATTGTTTTGCGAGAATAGCCAATCCCGCCATAAATGTGCCGCAAATACCTAGAATATGAATACGCATAAATTATCGCAAAATCCGTTGTTTAGTTTTGTCATGCTCAGGCAACTTAGGGGCGCGCTTTGCGGGTTTTGGTGAAAGGTCTCTTTTGGGAACGTGTTTTTTTACTTCCGCCAATAAATCGTTTCCTACTTCCGACCATTTATCATGCAATACATATTCTTCTAACCACAATGCCCCTGAAATATAAGGCAATGCACGATGACGAGCTTCAAGTAGTTCAACATTACCAGGGAATAATTCATTTCCAATAACAATTAATTCTGGATTACTCTCTAAATTTTTAATGCTAAAAGGTTCTTTCAGTTGAACCCTAGCCGCTTCTAATTTACGGCGAATATCGGGAGTAATACAACTGTCTGAACCTGTTACGTCATGACCTGCTTGTCGCGCCAACAAAGCTAATCCACTCATAAATGTCGTCCCCACGCCAATAATGTGTATCCGCATTGTCTTTTCTCCGCTTAACGTTTTTTCTTCGGCTTTTCAGATTCAGCTGCCGCTGCTTCTTCAGCCGCTTTTTTAGCTGCAATTTCTTCAGCAGTAGGTTCAGGGGGTTTTGGAGGCTCCGCCCCTTTCGCGCCATTAGCCTCTAAAATTTTCACAACACTTTCACTGCTAATTTTTTTCGCACGTTCTAACAACGGCACTTGTTGTGCGTCTTGAGCATTTACATTCGAGCCAGCTTTAATCAGCAAATTGATAATATCTTCATCACCAAAAATCAATGCGTCCATTAACGCTGTATTACCCACGTTATCAGCAGTATTTACATCTGCGCCATAAGCTAACAACGTTTTTATGCTGTGCAAATTACCACTAAAACACGCAGCCATTAACGCTGTTCGTCCACCTGCATTTTTGCTATTTACATCAACACCTTGATTTAACAAAGTAATGACGCGCCCTTCATTACCATTCATTGCGGCAAGAAATAAATCTTTGCCATCTTCTGCGTGTAATTGTGGCGAAGATGCGAGTAATAACATAATCAAATAATTTCTATACTTCATACGGAATCGGTACCTGCGTTTAGAGAAAATTGGGATAGAATGAATGCAAAGAACCAACGAACTAATGGAATTTCACCTTCATGAACGAAAATCATAATATCAGCGTTACCGCTACTGCGTCATTCGTCGAAACGGAATCAGACGCAAATCAGAACCGCTACATTTTTGCCTATACTATCACTATCGCTAACACGGGTAAAAGTACGGCACAACTATTACAACGCCATTGGGTCTTAACCGATGCTAATGGCAAGACGCAAGAAGTTCACGGCGATGGTGTCATTGGAATGCAGCCACAAATCAATTCCAGTGAAAAATTTCAATACACCAGTAGCGCATTACTTGAAACTGATGTCGGCATTATGCAAGGTTATTACACGTTTCGTGACGAAAAGGGCGAAACTTTTAACGCACCGATTCCTTGTTTTACACTCGCCATTCCGCGTACTTTGCACTAAATCGTTATGGCTATTTATGCAATTGGTGACGTTCAAGGCTGTTTTGACGAATTATTAAATTTACTCGATAAAATTTCATTCAATGAGCATTCAGATCGTCTTTGGTTTACAGGTGATTTAGTTAATCGTGGCGAAAAGTCTTTAGAAACGCTACGTTTTATTAAAAATCTTGGTTCAGCCGCAACGACGGTTTTAGGCAACCACGATATTCATTTATTAGTCACGGCAAACTTTCCCGAACGCACCAAGAAAAAAGACACGTTACAAGCCATTTTCAACGCGCCAGATAGAGACGAATTACTCGATTGGTTACGGCAACAACCGTTATTTCATTATGAAAATGATGTGGGATTATTGCACGCAGGTTTGCCACCACAATGGGATTTAGCACAAACACAAGCAATGGCGACATTAGCTGAAAACGCGTTGCGTGGTACAGATTATAAAGATTTATTAACACAACTTTATGACAATCAACCCAATATCTGGTCGGAAAAATTAAACGGAATTGAACAACTACGTTTTATTTTTAATTGTTTTACGCGCATACGTTTTTGTGATGAAAAAGGACGTTTAGATTTTAAAAATAGCGGTGAAATTGGCTCACAACCCGCAAATTTATTGCCATGGTTTGCGATCAAAAATCGAAAGTCTGCAAATATCAAACTCATTTTTGGGCATTGGGCAGCGTTAGGATATTACGAAGGATATAATTGTGTGGCGATTGATACGGGCTGTATTTGGGGGCGTGAATTAACCGCTTTACGCTTAGACGGCGATAACGTACAACGATTTAGTGTGACTGCAAAATCATAAAAGCGACAAAATTTTCTCGTTTCATCTTAGGAAAAGTATTTTAAATGCCAAATAATACCAATGAAATCACACCGCCGTTTGTTGAGCCGATTATAAAAAATGAAAAAATTTTGCCAATTATTGTTGGTATTGGTGCATCGGCGGGCGGCTTAGAAGCATTTGAGCAATTTTTTCATCACGCGCCAGCAGATAGCGGTATGGCATTTGTTCTCGTGCCACATCTTGATCCGAGTCACGCCAGTTTATTAACCGAAATTTTGCAACGCGCCACAGCAATGCCCGTGCTTGAAGCGTCAAATAAAGCGGTAGTGAAAGCCAATCACGTTTATGTGATTCCGCCCAATCGTGATATGAAAATTCTTCGTGGCAAATTGCAACTCACCGTTCCGAAAGCTCCGCGTGGTCAACGTATGCCGATTGATGCGTTTTTTCGCTCTTTGGCAGAAGATCAAACCGAAAATGCTGTTGGCATTATTCTTTCAGGGACAGGAACCGATGGGACACTTGGATTACGCGCTATTTTAGGTGTAGGCGGTGTTACGTTGGCGCAAGAACCAACCACTGCAAAATATGATGGTATGCCTCAAAGCGCGATTCAATCGGGTTATGTAACGCATATTTTACCTGTTGAAAAAATGCTAGAAGTTCTAATGAGCAGCACCAAAAATTTCGTCGTTAAAACGACATCGTCTCATCCACAATCCGTTCCAGCAAAAGAAATTGATAGCATATTGCTACAACTCCGCAGCATTACAGGTCACGATTTTTCGCTTTATAAAAAAAGTACCATCGGGCGACGCATCGAACGGCGAATGCTGCAACATTCTATTGACGACACCGAAAATTACGCCACTTACATCAAAGAACACCCCGCCGAAGCACATATTTTGTTTCGAGAATTGCTGATTAACGTGACTTGTTTTTTCCGTGATACTGCTGCATTTGAAGTATTAGAAAAGAAAATCTTGCCCGAATTAGTCAAAAATAAAACGAACGGTGACACATTTCGTGTTTGGATTTCAGGTTGTTCGACAGGTGAAGAAGCCTATTCTGTCGCGATTTTATTGCGCGAACTTTTAGATGAATCGCGTAAAGAAATCAAAATACAAATTTACAGCACGGATTTAGACGATGACGCTATTGATAAGGCGCGAGCGGGTATTTATCCACTCAATATCGCGCAAGATGTCACGCCAGCACGGTTGCATCGTTTTTTCATAAAAGAAGAAAATAGTTATCGCATCAAAAAAGAAATTCGAGAAATGATTGTTTTCGCCATTCAAAACGTCATTAAAGATCCACCTTTTACCAAATTAGATTTTCTCAGCTGTCGCAATTTGATGATTTATTTAACGCCAGAATTGCAAGATAGATTGATTACCGCATTTCATTACGCGCTAAAACCCGATGGCGTGTTGCTTTTATCGCCATCAGAAAGTGTAGGTCATCACACCGATTTATTTTCTACCATCAATCATAAATGGAAATTTTACCGCGCTACAAATACGACTGCGTCCAGTCGAACAATGATGACACGTCCATTGGCATGGGCTGCAGCAAAAAGTGGCGATAGTGAAATTGGAGTTTCGCCCATAATGAAAGAAACAAATTTCGCTGAATTAACACGACGTGTCTTAATTCAATTTTTCGCACCCGCTTCTGTCGTGACAGATTTGAACGGTAATATCCTTTATGTGCATGGTGATACAGGAAGATATTTACGTCCCGCCCCTGGTCATGCCACATTAAATGTCATTGAAATGGCGAGGGAAGGATTGGATTTAGAATTACGCAGCGGACTTTTTTTAGCGGCTTCCGAAGGTACATCAACACTAAACCGCGAAACACAAGTGAAAACAAATGGCGGTTTTAGTACCGTGAATTTGACCATTCGCGCATTACCCGATTCAAACGGCAGTCAAAAACAAATTCTTGTTAGCTTTCAAGATGTTCCTAAAACAATTACTACAAAACGTCGCAAACATATTGTTAAACCTGCTGAATTAACACGCATCGAAGAACTTGAACGAGATTTAGCGTATTTAAAAGAAAGTCATCAATTCAATCACGAAGAACAACAAGCCTCGAATGAAGAACTCAAATCGACAAATGAAGAGTTGCAATCGACCAACGAGGAATTGCAATCAACTAACGAAGAATTAGAAACGTCAAAAGAAGAATTGCAATCTGTGAATGAAGAAATGATTACGGTAAATTCGGAATTTCAAGGCAAAATCGAACAGCTGTCCGATATTCAAAACGATATGAAGAATTTGCTCGATACGATTAACGTCGGCATTCTTTTTCTGGATAGAAATTTATTGATTCGCCGTTTTACCCGTGAAGCGACAAAAATTTATCGTTTAGCAGAATCTGATGTTGGACGGTCGCTGAACGACATTCGGTGTATGGCGGAAGGCGATGATTTATTAGTTGCCGCACAACAAGTTTTAGATTCGCTGATTCCGTATGAGCGCGAAATGAGTATTGGAAATGATGAATGGATATTGGCACGCATTCAGCCGTATCGCACATTGGATAACGTCATTGATGGCGTGGTACTCACATTTACAAATATAACTTCTCGCGTCAAAGCGATTGCAACAGAAGACGCGTTAATTTTAGCAGAAGGCATTGTGAATACGATTCGCGAACCGTTTGTTGTTCTGGATGGCAATTTGAATATCGTGTTTGCAAGTCGCACGTTTTACCGAATTTTTAAAACCACCCAAGAAGAAGCCATTAACCGTTCAATTTATACAATGGGTGATAAACAATGGGATACACCCGTATTACATGAATTATTCGATAACATTTTAGAAATCGATAAGCCATTGGACAATTATGAAATTTATTACGATTTCCCTGTTATTGGAAAACGATTACTCACGCTGAACGCACGACGCATTGTGGGCAGAATCGGCATACCTAAAATGATTTTATTATCTATTTTTATTCGCTGGGAAAATTCAAGTGAATTGTAAAAGACGATGCGGGTTGAAATAACGCCCGCCACCTTTTCTAACGTATAATGCACTCATTCGACATCTTCATTTTTTACATTTTTCATGACTCACTGGCTTAAAAATAATCCTCATTTACTCAGCGGCGGCTTCAAAGGTATCGAAAAAGAAAGCCTTCGCATTAACGCTCAAGGTTTGATTTCGCAAAGCCTTCACCCACACGCACTAGGTTCGACGCTAACACATTCACAAATCACCACTGATTATTCAGAAGCATTAATTGAACTGATTACGTCGCCATTTGCCGACATTCGTGACACGCTAAAAGAACTACAAAACATTCATCAATTCGTTTATGAGAATTTAGGCGATGAGCAGTTGTTATGTGCGAGTATGCCGTGTGGCATTGATGGCGACGAGAGCATTCGGATTGCCGAATATGGCACTTCAAATATCGGGCGCATGAAACACGTTTATCGTCATGGTCTTTGGCATCGTTACGGGCGTACGATGCAAGCGATTGCAGGCATTCATTTCAATTATTCTGTGCCTGACAAATTGTGGGAGTTTTTGCATAAAAAATCGGGAAAATCTGAATCATTCGCTGATTTTAAAAATGCGGCGTATTTTGGATTGATTCGGAATTTCCAACGAATTGGCTGGTTGATTTTGTATTTATTTGGCGCATCGCCCGCGATTTGTAAAAACTTTTTCAAAAGTCGTCCCGCGTTAATGGCTCAATTTGAAGAGTTTGATAATGGCACGCTTTATCATCCGTTCGCGACATCGTTACGCATGAGCGACATTGGTTATAAAAGCAAAAATCAGGCGAATTTGGCGATTGATTACAATACGCTGAATGGTTATGTTGATAGCTTGAGTGCAGCGATTAGCACGCCTTATGCGGATTATGAAAAAATCGGCGTGTGCGAAAATGGCGAATATAAACAATTGAACACCAACATTTTGCAAATTGAAAACGAGTTTTACAGCATCATGCGTCCAAAACAAATTGCGTTGTCGGGTGAAAAACCGACTTCCGCATTGCGTCGTGGCGGTGTCGAATATGTGGAAATGAGAGCGTTGGATTTAAATCCATTCCAACCGTTAGGCGTTGACGAACCGACAGCGCGTTTTATCGAAGCGTTATTGTTGACATGTTTATTGACGGAAAGCCCTGAAATTAACGCCGCTGAATTTCGCGTAAATAATTCAAATCAGTTAATCGTCGCAAATAGCGGACGTAAACCTAATGTGGAATTGGTGAAAAACGGCGAAACGATTACGTTGCAAAACTGGGCGCGTGAAATTTTGATTTCGATGCAGCCGATTTGTGAAGCGTTAGATTCGACTGAAACCGATTCACCGTATTTTGAAACCTTAAAATTACAACGTGAATTGATTGAAAATCCCAATTTAACGCCGTCTGCAAAAATATTGGCTGCGATGCGTGAAAATAAAAAACCGTTTGCATGTTTTGCGGTGAATCAATCCGCAGAATTAGCAAAATTTTTTACAGGGCAATCCTTAGACGACACCACACGGCAGAAATTTAAGAATTTGGCGGTAGAATCTCACGCAAAACAACGTGAATTAGAAGCCGCATCACAACTGCCTTTTGAACAATTTTTGAAACAGTATTTCTCCCAATTATGAACATTGAAACGTTACAAACTGAACTTGCGGGTAAAAATCCGCGAGTGATTTTAAAAGCCGCGTTGGCACAATTCGACAATATCGCGATTTCATTCAGTGGCGCGGAAGATGTTGTGTTGATTGATTTGGCATTGAACATTCGCAAAGATATTTCTGTTTTTTGCCTAGACACGGGACGTTTGCACGCGGAAACGTATCGTTATATCGAACAAGTGCGAAAACATTACGGCATCGAAATCGAGGTATTAAGCCCAAACCGTGAATTGCTTGATGCGTTTGTAAAAACGAAAGGTTTGTTTAGTTTTTACGAAGATGGACATTCGGAATGTTGTGGAATTCGTAAAGTTGAACCGTTACGCCGTAAATTGGCAAATGTCGATGCGTGGA
>SESD01000439.1_pt1 | contig 25754 bp, 27 predicted proteins | sample 3171411 | NCBI WGS metagenome assembly SESD01 (sample SAMN06051880, study PRJNA518727) | freshwater metagenome | biome: subpolar coniferous forest; feature: holomictic lake; material: water; isolation source: holomictic Lake 442, 16.5 m depth | place: Canada: near Kenora, Ontario | collected...
GCCCTTCATGTTGGGCAGCACGCTGGCGAGGGCTGGTCGGTCCACGCCCTCCAGCTTTCCGATGACCAGACTGGAAGCCACCATGGCGGCGCCGGTGTGGCCCATGGAGACCACACCGTGGGCCCGGCCCTCCCGAACCATTTGGGCGGCCACCCGAATGGAGCTGTCCTTCTTTTCCTTGAGGATGCAGGTGGCCTTGTCCTCCATGCCCACCGTGTGGAAGGCATGAACCAGCTCGACCCGTTCCATCAGCGCTCGGGTGAACCCGTGCTTCGCCAGCTCGGGCCGCATCACCCCTTCATTGCCCACCAGGAGGAGCTGGAGCCCCGGCCAGGCCGCAAGGGCCTCCCGGGCACCCTGCAAGGTGGCATGGGGGGCATTGTCGCCCCCCATGACATCCAGCGCGATGCGGTGGCCAGCCACCGGTCCGCCCTCGGTGGTCATGGGCAGCTAGGCGGTCGCAGCGACGCGAACGGCCAGCTTGCCGCGATAGAAGCCGCAGCTGGGGCACACGCGGTGAGGCAGCTTGGGCGTCTGGCAGTTGGGGCAGGTGCTGGCGCTCAGGACCTCGAGCGAGTCATGGGTGCGCCGACGGTCGCGGCGGGCCTTCGAATGACGGCGCTTGGGATTAGGCATGGGAAGCTCCTAGGAAATGAACGCAATGTTACAGATTAAGGGGTTCAGGATTCTGGGTCCAGCTTGATTCCTGCCAGAGCCTTGGCGAGGGCCTGGTTGAGGGCAGAGGGGGTCTGGACGGCGTCGGGGCTGCAGGTGCAGGGGCCCTTGTTCCAGTTCTTGCCACAGGTGGGACAGAGTCCCTGGCAGGCTTCGATGCAGAGCGGGTGCATGGGGGCCTGCAGCTCGAACTGCTCGCGCACCAGCTCCCCTTCGTCCAGGCTGTCTTCCGGCAGGTAGACCACATCCAGATCCTGGCTGCCCAGGGTGTGGTAGCCGCGACCCACGAGGTCCGGATCCTTGCTGCCGAGGAACTGGCTCTCCACCATGAGGGGGCGGTCCAGGGGCGCCAGGCAGCGGCTGCAGGTGCCCTGCCAGACGGCCTGACCCTTGACCTCCAGGAAGATGTCCCCGTTGGAGGCCAGAGCGAACACGGACCACTCCAGGTCCCGCAGGGACACATCGCCCTCGAGCGCCAGACGCTCGGTGGTGCCGTTCAGGCGGAGCCCCTCCAGGGGCAGCTTGCGGAGGTGGATCACTTCTTGGTCCCGCCGTCGGCCGGGGCACCGGTGCCCTTTGGAGCGGTCGTCAGCCCCTGGCCTGGTGTCCGGGTGAAGGGGGGGGCGTCATCCGGGTTGTCCGGGTCCCCCGTGCACTTGAGCTCGTAGCTGCCACGGCTGGACTTGCCCTCGTAGGGCTGTTTGAAGGGGTCGATGGAGGACATGCCGACTTTGATCAGGCTGCCCTTCACCAGGAGCGAGTTGGCCTCGACCATCGCGTCAAAGCTGCCGAAGTCAGGGTAGGAGCCGTTCTTAAGCCAGTACTGGTCCAGGCCCTCGGCCACGATCTTGAGGTCGTCCTGGGCCTTCAGGTACCGGGCCTGAGCCCCATGCTTGCGGTACTGGGAGAACCCGAGGGTCCCCAGGACGGCGATGATCATCATGGCCACCAGGAGTTCCAGCAGGGAGAAGCCTCGGTTCTTGCGGCGAGCGTCGGAGGTCGTCATGGGCGGGGTCCAGTGGGAGGGCTCGGCTGGGTCGCATCCGAGCGTTTCAGTGTGCCAGGGATGGCTGAAAAAGCAAGCATTCATGGGCATCATGCCTCCTTCGGGCCATCGGTTCCCGAGCCCTCGTCAAGGGCGGGCGGCGGGAAGGCGGAAGGCCATGGAAAGTGCTCTGGAAGGGCCTCCACGCCCCCCAGCTCGGCCAGCCAGTAGCGGTAGGCCCGGAAGGTCATACCCAGGCGCTTGCCGGCCTTGGTCTTGACGCCCCCCACTTCGTCCAGGGCCCGGCGCAGAAAATAGCCCTTGAGGGCCTGGCTCCAGGCCTCCAGGTCGAAGCCCTCGGGGGGGATCGCCAGGGGTGCCGGCAGGGAGCCGGGGGCCGGCTCCGGGGCGGGACCCACCCCCTCCGGCAGCAGGTCCCGGGTGATGGGACCGCCGGGGTTGAGGGCCACGCAGCGCTCCATCAGGTTCTCGAGCTCCCGCACATTCCCTGGGAACCGGTGCCCCAGGAGCTGGGCCATGGCCTCCGGGTGGAGCTGCATGGGGGGCCGGGCCAGCTTCCGGCAGGCCCGGCGGATGAAGTGCTCTGCCAGCACCGGCAGGTCTTCCGGGCGGTCTCGCAGGGGGGGCATCTCGATCTGGAGGATGTTCACCCGGTAGAAGAGGTCCTCCCGGAAGGCGCCGGAGAGGGTGCGGGCCTGGAGGTCCCGGTTGGTGGCCGCGATGAGGCGCACATCCACAGGCCGCTCCTCGGTGGCCCCCACCCGGCGGACTTTGCGTTCCTGGAGCACCCGCAGCAGCTTGACCTGGAGGGACAGGGGCATCTCGCCAATCTCGTCCAGGAACAGGATGCCGCCACCGGCCTCCTCGAAGAGGCCCCGCTTCAGGGTGTTGGCCCCGGTGAAGGCCCCCTTCTCGTAGCCGAAGAGCTCGCTCTCCAGCAGGGCCTCCGGCAAGGCGCCGCAGTTCACGGCCACAAAGGGCCCCCGGGTGCGCTCCGAGTAGCGGTGGATGAGGCGGGCCACCACCTCCTTGCCGGTGCCGCTCTCCCCCGTGAGCAGCACGGTGGTATCGGCGCGGGAGACCTTGCCGATGAGGGCGTTGATCTTTCGCATCATGGGGCCCACACCCACCAGCTCCCCCAGGTCCTGGGGCGGCGGGGCCTCGGGCACCGCGGCAGCCAGCAGGCCCTGGAGGGTGGCAATGAGGTCCTCGTGGCGGAAGGGCTTGGTGATGAAGTCCACCGCCCCCTGGTTGAGGGCCTCCACGGTGGTCTCGGTGGTGGCATAGGCCGTCATGATCACCACGGGCGTGGTGAGTCCCTGCTCCTTCATCCAGGTGAGCAGCTCGATGCCGGAGCCGTCCTTGAGCTTGAGGTCCGACAGCACCCCGTCGAAGGTGGTCTCCTTCAGGGCCCGCTGCGCCTCCGCCACACCGGCGGTGGCCTCGCACAGGAAGTCCGCCCCCTCCAGCGCCAGCGTCAGCACCTCCCTGAGGCCGGGTTCATCCTCCACCAGCAGGATCCGTTGGGTCGAGGCGAGGGACATGGCAACCTGTGGGAGTGTTGGCCCGGAATGTGACGGCAGGGGTCAGTCATCCTATCCTGGACCCATCTGCGGCTCGCATCCATTTCGAAGTCAGACCCTCCCTTGGAGTCCTGTGAAGCATGTCGTGTTCGCCCACCGGAAGCTGTCCTTCGGGGGCGGAGAGCGGGTGCTCATCGAGCAGGTGGCGGCCCTGGCCGACCTGCCGGTCAAGGTGACCGTGCTCTTCCGCAAGGAGCCGGGCAAGCGGGACATCGAGCCGGAGCTGCGGGAACGGAACCCGAAGGTGGCCGAGGTGCTCCACCTTCCCGGGGCCTGGGGCGCTTTCCGCTGGCTGCAGCAGACCCGCCCGGACCTGCTGGTGGTCTGCAACCACAAGGGCGTCCAGCGGGCCCTGCCCTGGCTGGCGCGCCTGGGGGTGCGCCTGCCCACCGCCGTCACCCTCCACGAGCACTACGAGCGCCACCTGCGCAAGTACCGGGGCATCCGGGGTCTGGTGGACCGCTGGCTCTGCACCTACGACTTCACCGCCGCCGTGCGGGAGCACCTGAGCCCCGCCCCCTGCGCCCTCATCCACCCCCTCTACCCGCGCCCCGAGGCCCGGGCCGTCTCGGCCGAAGAGCGCCGCGCCGCCCGGCGGCAGCTGGGCCTGCCCGAGGCCGGCACCGTCGTGGGCTATGTGGGCCAGATCGACGCCCGCAAGGACCCCGCCGGGGTGGTCCGCTTCGCCGAGGCCCTGGGCGAGGTGAGCCTCCTGTTTGCGGGTCGGGAGGAGCCGGAGACCACGGCGGCCCTCGGTGCCCGCCTGGCCGCCTCCCCCCTACGAGACCGCACCCTGCGCCTGGGCCCCCAGGCCGACCTGGGCCCCGCCTTTGCGGCCCTGGATCTGTACGCCATGACCAGCCGCAATGAGGGCTTCTTCCCCCTGGCCCTCATCGAGGCCCTGGAGCGGGGCGTCCCCGTGCTGGCCCCCTCGGTGGGCGGCATCGGCACCGTGCTGCGGGACGGCGAGGGCGGCTTCCTCATCCCCAAGCCCGATGACCGCAAGAGCATCCCCGAGGGCCTGCTGGTGGCCGCCGCCGCTCGCCTGGCTCCCCTGCTGGCCGACCCCGCTGCCTGGGAGGACCAGCGCCAAAAGGCCCACACCTTCGGCACCGCCCTCACCCGAGGCTACGATGCGGCGGCCCGCTTCCGGGAGGCGGTGGCCCCATGGCTGTGATCCCCCAGCACGCCACCTGGCTCCGCCTACCCCGCTTCGTGGGCGACACGGCCATGCAGCTGCCGGTGCTGCGCCTCCTCCGGCAGATCGGCGTCGGCCCCCTGGTGGTCTGGGGTCCGAAGTCCGCGGTGGGCCTGCTTGAGAACACCTGGTTCTGCGACGCGGCCCTGCCAGACCAGGGCAAGCCCAGCCCCCTGGCCATGGCCCAGACCCTTCGCCAGCACCGGGCTGCCCGCAGCATCCACTTCCCCAAGTCCCTGCGCCCTGCCCTGGCGGCCTGGCTGGCCCGGGTGCCCGAGCGCATCGGCGTGGACGAGAGCCTGGCTGGGCCTTTCAACACCCACAGCGGCCCCTTCTGGGACGCCGAAGGCCCCTTTCTCCTGCGCTACCACGCCGTGCTGCAGCGCCGGTGGCCGGACCTGCCGCCCATGCCCTTTGCGGACTTCGATCCCGGCGTGACCGTGGACCGGCCGGCAGCGCCCTACCTCTGCCTCATGCCCGGCTCCACCTGGGCCTCCAAGGCCTGGCCCATCGCCCACTACCGCACCCTCCTCCTGCGGGCCCGGACGGAGGGTTTCCAGGTGGCCGTCTTGGGCTCCCCGGACGAGGCCGCCACCTGTGCGGCCGTGGCCGGGGCGGAGGGCATCGACCTCTGCGGCCGGACCACCCTCAAGGAGGCCGCTGCCTGGCTCCGGGGTGCGGCCGCCGTGCTGGGGAATGACTCCGGCCTCAGCCACCTGGCTGCCGCCTGCGGGGCGCCGGTGCTGGCGCTCTACGGGGCCACGGATCCCGGCGGGTCCACCCCCTGGGGCCCCTGCAGCCGGGGCCTCCGGGAGGAGGGCCTCCCTTGCGCCCCCTGCTTCAAGCCGATCTGCGCCGTCCCTGGGCACCCCTGCCTGGAGGGCATCCAGCCTGTTCAAGTCTGGGATGCCCTGCAACCCATGATCCGGGGCTAGAATCAGCCATCACTGTGAGGTCTGCATGTTTCGCCGAATGATCCTCGCCTTTGCCACCGCCGCCCTCATGGCCCAGGCGCCCGCCATCCGCTTCGACAAGACCCACCACGACTTCGGCCGGATCACCCCGGACCGGAAGATGGCGGCCAAGTACCGGGTGACCAACACCGGCAACGCCTTCCTCAACATCACCCAGGTGCGCCCCAGCTGCGGCTGCACCTACACCATGCTGGGCAAGTGGTCCCTGGCCCCGGGCGAGTCCACGGACATCGAGGCCCAGTTCGATCCCAAGGGCATGCGCGGCGGCGTGCGGAAGTCCATCGAGGTCCTCTGCGACGACCCCAAGACCCCGGCCATCCACCTCACCCTTGAGGCCGAGGTGGTGCAGGAGATCATGCCCTCTGTGGACTCCGTGTATTTCTTCCAGGTACCCCGCTCCACCACCTCCCGCAGCCAGGTCCGCTACGCCAGCGGCAACGGCGAGCCGGTGCAGATCGTGGATGTGAAGGCCCCGGGCGCGCCGTTCCTGACCTTCACCACCCGCCAGGAGGGCAAGGATGTGGTGCTCGAGGTGGGCTTCGAGGGGCGCAAGGTGCCGGCCGGCAGCTACCGGGGTGTGGAGCAGGCCACGGTGCGCTTCACCAATGGCCGCCTGACCCAGCTGCCCCTGAACATCCAGTGGGACCTCAAGCCCGCCATCGTCACCACCCCCCTGGAGCTGGTCTTCCAGGACACAGCGGGCAAGGAGCTGCGCCAGAAGGTGACCCTGAAGCACGCCGAGAGCCGCCCCTTCCGGATCACCGGTTCCTCCTCGTCCGTGGCTGGCCTCCGGGTGGAGGGTCTCAACCAGAAGACCGCCAACCAGGACCTGACCGTGGTGCTGCCGGCCTCCCTGAAGCCCGGGCGCTACAGCGAGGTCCTGTCCCTGGTCAGCGACGACCCGGACCAGCCGGAGCTGACCCTCCGGGTGCTGATCCTGCTGAAATAGGCGCCGACTTTAGGATTCCCTGCGGGCCTACGCGCCTCCGGCGATAGCCTGGAAGGATGCCGGAAGCCCGCAGGTCCCACCTCATTGCCGTCCTCGCCCTGGCGGCCACCGCCCTGGTGTGGGCCGGGGGCTTTCCTGCCACCAAATACTGCCTCCAGGCGGGGCTGTCCGTGGGGGCCCTGCTGAGCCTCCGCTTCGCCATCGGCACCACCTGCCTCGGCCTGCTGCTGCTCATCTTCCGGGTACCCCTCCGCCGCCGGGAGGTCTTGGACGGGCTGCTGCTGGGCCTGGTGCTCACGGCCACCTTCTGGTTGCAGACCGACGGCCTACGCTTCACCACCACCTCCAAGTCCGGCTTCATCACCGGCCTCTACGTGATCTTCACCCCCATGGTGGCCCTGCTGGCAGGGGACCGCCTGCGGCCCTCCCATGCCCTCGGCGCCGTGGTGGCCCTCACGGGCCTCACCCTCCTGGTGCGAGAACCAGGGGTGGCCTGGGGCGGGTGGAACCGCGGGGACTCGGAGACCCTGGCGGCGGCCCTCCTCTGCGGCTTCCACATCGTCATGACGGCCCACTTCTCCCGGCGCAGCTCCGGCTGGGTGCTGGCCTTCACCCAGGTAGCGGTCACCGGCGTCATCTCCCTGGCCATCACCCTGGCCCTGCCGGCCCCCTATGGGTTCCAGAGCGCCGGCCCGGCCCTGGCCCGAGGCGGGGTCTGGGTGGCCCTGGTCTTCATGGGCGTCCTGGCCACCACCCTGGCCTTCTATGTTCAGAGCACCTACCAGTCCCGCCTGGGGGCCACGGAGTGCGCCGTCATTTTCTCCATGGAGCCCGTCTGGACCGTGGGCCTGGCGGTGAGCGGCTGGGTGCCAGGCATCCGGGAGCACCTGAGCGTCCAGCAGGCGCTGGGCGGGGTCCTCATCCTCTCGGCCACGCTGGTAGCGGAGCTGGGACCGAGGCTGGCGCGACGGCGGGACACGCCGGAGCCCGAAGAGGTCATCGGATAGACGCTATCCTGAACGGGCGGGAGGATCGGACATGTTCATCGTCACGGGGGGCGCAGGCTTCGTGGGCAGCAACCTGGTGCGGGAACTGAACCGGCGCGGGCACACGGACATCCTGGTGGTGGACAACCTGACCCGGGGCGACAAGGCCCGGAACCTGGCGGACCTCACCCTGGCCGACTACATGGACAAGCAGGAGTTCCGGGCCCGCCTCGACGCTGGAACCCTGGACCTGAGCCCCGAGGCCGTGTTCCACAACGGCGCCTGCTCCGACACCATGGAGGCCGATGGCCGCTACATGATGGCCAACAACTACGGGGACTCCCGGGCCCTCCTGCACTGGTGCCTGGCCCGCAAGGTGCCCCTGGTCTACGCCAGCAGTGCCGCCACCTACGGAGCCAGCCCGGACTTCGCACCCGTGCCTGCCAACGAGCGGCCCCTGAATGTCTACGGGTACTCCAAGCTGGCCTTCGACCAGCATGTGCGGAGCCTCCTGCCCGCCATCCAGAGCCCCGTCATGGGCCTGCGCTACTTCAACGTCTTCGGCCCCCGGGAGCAGCACAAGGGCCGCATGATGTCGGTCCTGCACCAGCTCCTGCGGCAGCTGCAGGAGGGGGGCGCCTGCCGCCTCTTCGAAGGCACGGACGGCTACCCGCACGGGGGCCAGGAGCGGGACTTCATCCATGTCAGCGACATCGTGGCCATCAACCTCCACTTCGGCAGCGGCGCCATGGCCAAGGGCATCGTCAACGCCGGCACGGGCCTGGCCCGCAGCTTCAACGACATCGCCCGGACCCTCATTGCCCTCCTGGGCCAGGGTCGCATCGACTACATCCCCTTCCCCCCCGAGCTGGTGGGCAAGTACCAGAGCTTCACCCAGGCCGATGTGCAGAGCCTCCGGGCAGCCGGCTACACCGCCCCCTTCACCACCCTGGAAGCCGGCATCGCCGCCACCCTGGCGGAGCTTTAGGCCCTCAGACGATTCGATCCAGGATCACCAGGGTGACGTCGTCTTCGAAGAGCGCGGGGTGGTTGAAGGTCAGGGTCTGGGCAAGGACGGCCTCTGCAGCGGCCTCGGTCTCGGCCGGTAGCTCGGCGCAGATGCGGCGGAGCCCCGCTTCATCCAGCATGGTGCGGTCGTCCCGCTCCACTTCCACCAGGCCATCGGTGTAGAGCACCAGGCGATCGCCGGGAAGGAACTCCGCCTCCTGGAGCGTGTAGGTGAACTGGGGGTCGATGCCCAGCATGGAGCCCCGGCCGCGCAGCACCTCGGAGCGACGCAGCCCACCCAGGGTCCCGCCCGCCAGGCGCAGCGGGGCGCAGTGGCCGGCGGCCACATGGTGGAGGCGGTGGGTGCCGGGGTCCAGGCGGCCCAGCCAGGCGGTGGCGAACTGCTCGGCCAGGGTGGCGCGGCAGAGGTCCTCGTTCATGCCCTGGGCCCACTCTAGGGGGCCACCGCCGAGGCGCACCTGGTTCTCGAAGGAGGTCTTGACCATGGCGGAGATGAGGGCGGCCGGCACGCCGTGGCCGCTCACGTCGGCGATCATCAGCGCCGTGGCTCCGTCCGGGAGCGGCACGACGGCGTAGATGTCGCCGCCGATCCCTGCGGCGGGCAGGTAGCGGTGGGTGTAGCGGAGGCCGTTGGCGATCCCCGGTAGCTTGGGGAGGAGGCCCTTCTGAAAGGCCGCCGCCAGGGCCATCTCCGCCTGGACCCGCTGCTGGAAGGTGGTCAGCTCCCGGTTCTGGCGCTTGATCTCGTTCTGCATCCCGATGAGGCGGAAGGCGGAGGTCACCTTGGCCAACACCTCCTGGGCATGGAAGGGCTTGGGGATCAGGTCGTCGGCCCCCAGGGCCAAGCCGCTGATCCGGGAGGCGGTGCCCTCCATGGCCGACAGGATGATGAAGTAGATGTCCTGGGTGGCGACATCGCCTTTCACTTGGCGGCAGAAGTCGTCCCCGGACATCTCGGGCATGCGGAGGTCCGAGATGATGAGGTCCGGGCGGGACCGCCCCATCTCCGCCAGGGCCTCCACCCCGGTGGCCGAGGTCAGGACCTGGTAGCCCGCACGCTTGAGGTAGAACGAGAGGATGTCCCGGATGGGCGCCTCATCATCCACCACCAAGACAAGGCCCTTGGCCATGAGACCCCGCTCAGGCGCCGCGGAGGGCGTCCTGCTCTGTGGAGAAGATGGAGAAGTAGTTGGAGAGGTTCGTCTGGTCGAAGGTCTTCTTCACTGGCGCCGGGAGGCAGCAGAGGTGGAGCCTGCCACCGGACTTGTCGACGCTGTTCCGCGCTGCCACCAGGAGGCCGAGTCCGGATGAATCAATGAAGCTCACCCCTTCCAGGTTGATCACCAGGAGGCGGGGCTGGGCCGTGGCGACGGTCTCCCGGATGACTTCCCGGAGCTGGGCCGTCACTTCAAAGTTCACCTTGCCGTGGATGGAGACCACAGAGGAGGTGCCTTCCTGGCGGGATTGGATGTTCAACATGTTTCCTCCTGAAGAATGCCTTGAAGTACTCTCCGCCTGGCGGCATCCCGCTGGCGCTGTTTGTATTCGGAATGGGAAGCCGGACCTGAGAGTGATCTTTGAAATCCCGATTGTTCCATCACTTGGACTTCATGTGCGAAGAAGAAAGCAAATTCCTCTTGTTCGAGGAGTAGTTCCGGGATCTGGGCGAGGTCGGAGAGCTCCGTGTCCCCCATGGTCTGGAGGCGCCCTTGCAGGGTTTCCAGGGCTCCCGTGGCGGGACTCGGCAGGCGAACAAGGGTCCTGGCCGTGAACTGAATGGCAGAGTAATCCTTGCTGGAGAAGGGGTTCTGGTCCTTGCCAGGGGTCTTAAGGGTAAGGGCCTGGCTGAGGGCGCGCCGCTCCTCGGGGGCCAGGTCCTGGAGGCAGAAGGCCGGGGGGAGCTCCTCCATCCAGGCTTCCAGGGCCCCGATATCGATCATCAGGTTGCGACTCCGGCTCGGCTTGATGTGGGTGGGCATGAGGACGTGATGGTCCAGCAGGAAGCGGATCACCAGGAGAACGCCCAGCTGGTCCTCGGCCACCAGGCGGATGCCGATCTGGTCGTAGATGGTCTCGGCCACATTCTCAGGCTTGTGGAGCATCTTGAGCAGCATGGAGACCCGGTCCTTGTTCTCCTTGCGCTCCACGGCCACCAGGGGGACATCGTAGGCCCCGCGCAGCAGCCAGGTGCCATCCTCGTACACCAGGTACTGGTCATAGCGGCTGAAGACCTGCCGCTGGATCTCCGGCAGGAAGCGCAGGTTCACGTTGTGGTCCACGTGGAAGAGGGTGTGCATCAGCCGCAGGATGGCGCAGGACCAGCGGCTGCGGAGGTTACGGGGCCGCTCGGAGGCCCACACCAGCAGGTCCAGGGGATCATCCAGGTCCCGGACGTCGAGGGGCACATGGAGGTCCGTCCCGTCCAGGATCACCGCTTCCAGGAAGTCCACGGCATCCTCATAGACCCGCAGGACCGCCGCCCGCTGCACGGGAATGGCCATGTCGTAGCCGTAGTTCAGGGCAAAGTTCCAGGCCTCGTCCGGCGAGTTCACCCGCAGCCCGTCGAGATCGATGGGCGAGCCCCCACCCAGGATCAGCTGGGTGACCTCTGGCGGCATGGGAAAGAGGGGAGGGGGTCTCATGGGTCAGGGTCCCTATCGGCATAGGCACGGGATTGCAAAATAAACGGGGCGTCCACGGCGGGACGCCCCGTTTTCATGCAGTCTTGCGCCTACTTGATGGCGAAGGCGGCGACGAGCACGTAGATCACGAGGGCCTCGATGAGGGCCAGACCGATGATCATGGTGGTGCGGATGTTGCCGGCAGCCTGGGGGTTGCGGGCAACGCCCTCAACGGCGGCGGCAACAGCCTTGCCCTGACCGAGACCGCAACCGGCGGCGGCGATGGCGAGCGCGAGGTGGGCCGTGAACTGACCTTCGAAGAGGCCCTTCTGGACAGCGGGGGCACCCTGCGCGAAAGCAACGGCGGCGAGGGTGAAGAGGAAGGCGGTGGTGAGGAACTTCTTCATGGTGGTGCTCCTGTGAGGTTGTCCCGGAGGTTCGGAATCTCCAAGACGGTTAAAGGCTTTTTCAGGCGGAAATCGCTGCGCGATTTCCGAGGGGTCAATGCTCGTGGGAAACCGCACCACTGAGATAAATGGTGGTGAGCATCGTGAAGACGAAGGTCTGGATCAGGCCGAAGAACAGGCCGAGGAACATCATGGGCAGGGGCAGCAGCAGCGGCATGAGGCCGAAGAAGATGCCGGCCACCAGGTGCTCACCGGCGATGTTGCCGAAGAGACGGAGGGAGTGGCTGAGGATGCGGCTGAGCAGGCCGAGGATCTCCAGGGGGAACATCAGGGGCGACAGCCACCAGATGGGTCCGGCGAAGTGGGCCCAGTACTTGACGAAGCCCTGCTCGCGCATGCCATGGAAGTTGTAGTAGCCGAACACCACCAGGGCCGCGCCCAGGGTGACGTTCCAGTTGCTGGTGCCGGGGCTGAGGGCCGGGATCAGGCCGAAGAGGTTGTTGAAGAACACGAACAGGGCGATGGTCCCGATGAAGGGCAGGTAGCGCTGGCCGTGGTGGGCGATGTTCTCGTCGATCATCTCCTTGAGCCCGCCGACCACACCCTCGAAGACCTGCTGGAGGGGGCCCGGAATACGCTGCAGGCCCCTGCGGACCAGGGTCGTGAAGACCATGGCCATGAGGGCGGCCAGAGCGGCGTTCAGGAGGTGGTCATAGCGCTCCAGCACCGACAGGGGCATGCCGTGGGCGAAGCCAGGCCAGGCGTGCTGGGACAGACCCAGGACCTGGGTGAGCCACTTGGCGAGCAGGGAAGCATGATGTTCCATCTGAGTCGGACCTCAATCGGGCGGAGCGGATTGCGGTTTCTGGAAGGCCAGCCAGAGAGCCTCCAGGAGGATGCCGGCCACGAAGAGAAGGACTCCCAGGGCCAGCGGTAGGGCTTCCGCCGGGTATCCATCCATCATCCCACGCAGGACAAGGGCGATCAATCCCAGTTTGCCCAGGGAGAGGAACCCGTAGACCCAGCGGCGGCGGACCGAGGGCGTCAGCATCCGGGCCGTCAGGTAGGTGTGCAGGCCCCAGAAGGCCAGGCTCGTCAGCGCCCCCACCCCAAAGGCCAGGGCGGCCGTCCAGGAGCGGAGGAAGCCCCACAGGGGCACACCCAGGGCACCCAGCAGGACCATGGCCCAGGTGATCCGCCGCAGGTGGGCCTCACCCTCGCCCATCGGGCCCCTTCCCTTCCTCCAGGCGCCGCAGCTCCTCGGCATCCCTGCGGGTCATGCGCCGGTTCACCTTGTAGAGCTCCCAGAAGGCCGCACCGATGCCCCAAGCCAGCCCAGCCCACTGCCCGACCGTCGGTCGCCCGAACCACCCCCCAATCCAGCGGCCCAGGAAAAACCCCAGGGCAATGCAGAGCGGGAAGGTGAGGCCCAGGGACATGAGGTCACCCCACAAGGCGCGCTCCCCAGGATCGGCTTCCCCCTTGCCCGGCTTCAGGATCACCCGTCACTCCTAGATAAACAGAAGGCGCGGGTCGCCCCGCGTCCCCAGTGTAAGCCGACCAGGGTCCTTCGGAGGGAAAGCAAAACCCCGGCTCTGCCGGGGTTTTGCGCGGGGGTCCGGGGGTGTGTGCGCAGCACGGAACCCCCGGATAAGGATCATCCTACGAAGACCTTGCCGGCCCAGTCGAGCAGCCAGGGGCCGAACGCCGTGCCCACCAGGACCAGGACGCAGGCCACCGAGACGATGAAGACCGCCATGGACCCCATGGGGGCGGCTTCGCCCTCGGCATCCTGGAAGTACATCTGGTTGACCACACCCAGGTAGTAGTAGGCGCTCACGGCACTGGTGAGGAGGGCCAGGACGGTCAGGGTGACATAGCCCTGCTCGATGGCCAGCTTGAACAGGTAGAACTTCCCGAAGAAGCCCACCAGCGGCGGAATGCCCGCCAGGCTGAGCAGGAAGACCATCATCGCAAACGCCAGCACCGGGTGCTTGCGCCCCAGGCCCCGGAAGTCCTCGATGCGCTCACCCTCACCCATGCCCTGCAGGTAGATGACGACGGCGAAGGCACCCGTGTTCATGACGATGTAGATGAGCATGTAGAGCCAGACGGCCTGCGCTCCGGCCTTGAGATCACCGGACAGCACGCCCAGCAGCATGTAGCCCACGTGGGCGATGCTGGAGTAGGCCAGCAGGCGCTTCATGCTCTCTTGCCGAACCGCCGCCACGTTGCCCAGAACCATGCTGGCACCAGCGATGTAGCAGAGGGGCATCACCCAGTCGGTGGAGACGCCGTGGAAGGCCGTGCCGAACACCCGCAGGAAGGCCGCCAGGGCAGCGGCCTTGGGGGCCGTGGCCATGAGGGCCGTGATGGGGGTGGGAGCCCCCTCGTAAGCGTCGGGCGACCACATGTGGAAGGGCACCGCGGCCACCTTGAAGGCCATGCCCACCAGCACCATGAGCACCCCGGAGAAGACCAGCAGGCTGCTGGTTCGGGGGGCCAGGGCCAGGGCCCGGTTGAGGTCAGCCAGGTTGGTGGTGGTGCCACCGGCAGCGCCGTAGAGCAGGCTGATGCCATAGATGAGGATGCCGCTGGAGAAGGCGCCCAGCAGGAAGTACTTCATGCCCGCTTCCACGCTGGTGGCGCGGTCCCGCAGGTAGGCCACCAGGACGTAGATGCAGATGGCCATCAGCTCGATGCTGAAGTAGACCGACATCAGGTCCGAGGCTCCGCACAGGAAGAGCATCCCCGAGAGGCTAAAGAGAATCAGGGCGTAGTACTCCACGGTCTGCTGCTTGAGGCTGTCCAGCAGGCGCATGCTCAGGGCCACGGCCCCGGCGACACCCAGGATGCAGAGCAGCTGGAAGCCCCGGGCGAGGCCGTCCATGCGGTACATGCGGGAGAAGCCCTCGCCATCCGGGGTCTTGAGGACCCAGAGGGCGGTGACGGCCAGGATCACTAGGGTGATGGGCGCCCAGCGGTGCTTCTCATTCCGCGCGAAGGCGAGATCGAGGGGCCACAGCATGAGGGTGGCCACGGTCATCAGGAAGAGTTGGGGGTAGATCAGGTGCGCGTCTCGGAAGAGCGCATCCAGCAGCCCCTGCGCGAAGGGGGTCATTAGTGGGCTCCCACCTTGGCGGGCGCACCGTGGGCCGCGGGGGCGGCGTCATGGGCGGCAGGGGCGTGGGGATCAGCAGGAGCCGCGTGGCCATCGGCGGGGGCGGCGTCATGGTGGGCGGCGGGGGCAGTCATGCCCTTCATGCCCAGCTTGGCGGCGGCGGCCTGCTTGGCGGCGAGGTCCTGGGCAGCGTGGAAGCCCGGGGTGATCTGCTCGACCAGCTTGCGCACCGGAGCGTCCATCACATCCATGACGGGCTTGGGATAGAGGCCGATCCAGAAGGCGGCGACAACCAGCGGGGCGAAGTAGAGGATCTCGCGCAGATTGAGGTCAGCCATCTTCTCGTTCACGGCGCTGATGGGCCCGAACATGACCCGCTGGAACATCCAGAGCATGTAGGCGGCACCCAGGATGATGCCCAGGGTGGCCACCACGGCGGCCCAGGGGAAGGCCTGGAAGCTGCCCATGAGGATCATGCCCTCGCCGATGAACCCGTTGAGCACTGGCAGGCCGATGCTGCTCATGGTCATGATCATGAAGATGGTGGCGTAGATCGGCATGGTCTTCGAGAGACCGCCAAAGTCAGCGATCATGCGGGTGTGGCGGCGCTCATAGACGATGCCCACCGCAAGGAAGAGTCCGCTGGTGCTGATGCCGTGGTTGAGCATCTGGAAGAGACCGCCCTTGATGCCGTAGGGATTGAAGGCGAAGAGGCCCAGCATGCAGAGGCCCAGATGGCTCACGGAGGAGTAGGCCACCAGCTTCTTCATGTCCTTCTGGACCATGGCCACCAGGGCCCCATAGACGATGCCGATCAGGGAGAGGGCAATGAACCAGGGCAGCAGGTCCTTGGTGGCGGTGGGCAGGATGGGCAGCAGGAACCGCACGAAGCCGTAGGTGCCCATCTTCAGCAGGATGGCCGCGAGGATCACGGAGCCGGCCGTGGGGGCCTGCACGTGGGCGTCGGGCAGCCAGGTGTGGAAGGGGAACATCGGCACCTTGATGGCGAAGCCGACGAAGAAGGCCAGGGCCATGAGGGTCTGGTAGCTCTTGGTCTGCTGGGCAATCACCGGGGCCATCGCATGGAAGCTGGCCAGGGAGAAGTCATAGACGCCCGTGGTCTTGTGCTGCAGGAAGTAGATGGCCAGGAGCGCCACCAGCATCAGCACCGAGCCGGCCAGGGTGTAGAGGAAGAGCTTGATGGCCGCATACAGCTTCTGGGGGCCGCCCCAGATGCCGATGAGGAAGTACATGGGGACCAGCATCACTTCCCAGAAGAGGTAGAAGAGGAACATGTCCTGGGTGATGAAGACGCCCAGCATGGCGGTCTGGAGCACCAGCAGCCAGAGGTAGTACTCCTTGTGCCGCTCCTCGATGGACCCGAAGGAGCAGGCCACCGCGATGGGGCCGATGAAGGTGGTCAGCAGCCAGAGCAGGAGGCTGATGCCGTCCATGCCCACGCTGAACTTGACCCCGAGGGCCGGGATCCAGCTCCACGCCCCGGCCCACTGGACCGCATCGCTGGCCCGGTCGTAGCCGAACCAGAACGGGAGGCTCAGCAGGAGGCTGGCGATCATGACCACGAGGGAGCCGATCTCAAAGACCCGGCGCTGCTCCTTGGGTACCAGGAGCAGGACCAGACCGCCCACAAGGGGTAGAAAGGTCGCCACCAGCATCAGTGTCGTGTTTGCGGTGAACATGGGGACTCCAACCAAATAAGGGCTAGGCGATGAATTTCCAGAAGGCGAAGACGAGGAAGCCGATGAACATCACGAAGGCGTAGTGCTGGACCCGGCCACTCTGGAGGCTGCGGAAGATCCCGCTGGTCTCCTGGACGATGTACTCGGTGAGATCCACCAGGCCGTCCACGATGTACTCGTCGGCCCAGTTCATGGCGGCGGCCCAGATGAGGGTCACCCGGGCAGCCCCGTTGACCATGCCGTCCACCACCCAGGTATCAAAGCTCCAGAGCTGGGCGGAGAAGCGCTTGAGGGGCTCGATGATCGCCGCGTCGTAGAACTCGTCCACGAAGTACTTGGCGTTGCACCAGCGGTAGAGGTTGGGGAAGCGGGCCACGAAGGCCTTGGCCCGGCTCCAGGTGGGGTCGATCTTGTAGATGTACCAGGCCAGCAGCATGGCGCCCGGAGCCCAGACCAGGGTGGCCCAGGCCATGAGCCCGTACTCCATGGCCGGCGGGATGTGCTCGCCGTGGTGAACGGGGGCGACCTGATAGAGCAGGGGCTCCAGCCACTTGCCGAAGATGTCGGCGGGAACGATGGGCAGGATGCGGTGCAGGCTTTCGGGGTAGTTGAGGAAGCCACCGACGACGGCAAGGCCCGCCAGGATGGAGACCGGCAGCCACATGCGCCAGGAGACCTCGGTGGGGCCATGGCTGTCATGGCTGTCGTGGCCGTGGGCGTCGTGAGCGTGGGCTGGTGCGGCATGAGCATCATGGGCATCGTGGGCATCGTGGCCGTGGGCATCCGCCGCATGGTCATCGTGGCCGTGGGCCTCGGAGGGCACGCTCAGGCCGTGGGGATCGTGGCCGGCCCCGCGGTACTCGCCGTAGAAGGTCATGGCGATGAGGCGGGTCATGTAGAAGGCGGTGCAGAAGGCGCCCAGCATGCCGAGGATCCAGGCCACCAGGTTCAGGGTGGGACCCGTGTAGTGGCCGTGCTGGTACCAGCCCTCGAAGACCTTCCAGAGGATCTCATCCTTGGAGAAGAAGCCCGAGAAGGGGAAGATGCCGGCGATGGCGAAGGTGGCCAGGATCATGCTCATGGCCGTGATGGGCATGAGCTTCTTGAGGCCACCCATGTTGCGCATGTCCTGCTCGTGGTGGCAGGCGGCGATGACCGCACCGGACCCGAGGAAGAGGCTGGCCTTGAAGAAGGCGTGGGTGAAGACATGGAACATGCCGGCGCTGAAGGCCCCGGCGCCCATGCCCATGAACATGAAGCCCAGCTGGGACACGGTGGAGTAGGCCAGCACCTTCTTGATGTCGTACTGGGCCAGGCCCATGGTGGCCGCCACGAAGGCCGTCAATGCACCGAAGGCCAGCACCACAGCCAGGGCCGTGGGGGCGTTCACATAGATGAAGTTCATCCGCGTGATCATGTACAGGCCGCTGGTCACCATGGTGGCCGCGTGGATCAAGGCGGAGACCGGGGTGGGACCCGCCATGGCGTCCGGGAGCCAGACGTACAGGGGGATCTGGGCCGACTTGCCCATGGCGCCCACGAACAGGCAGCAGCCGATGAGGTTGAACCACCAGGTGGGGGCGGCCGTGTGGCCGTAGAGGGTGATGGCCTTCAGGTTGGCCACTTCCCGGACCGAGCCCATCAGGGTGTCGTAGTCGAGGCTGCCGAAGATCTGGAAGATCAGGAAGAACCCGATCATGAAGCCGAAGTCGCCGATGCGGTTGGTGACGAAGGCCTTCTTGCCCGCCGCCGCCGCAAACTCCTTCTCGAAGTAGAAGCCGATGAGCAGGTAGGAGCAGAGACCCACACCCTCCCAGCCCAGGAACATCATCATGATGTTGGCGCCCAGAACCAGATTCAGCATGCTGAACACGAAGAGGTTCAGGTAGGCCATGAACCGGTAGTAGCGCCCGTCATTGCGCTCCTCGGCCATGTACCCCGTGCTGAAGAGATGGATCAGGAAGCCGGCGCCGGACACCAGCAGGGCCATGCAGCCGCTGAGGACGTCGAACTTGTAGGCCCACTCGATCTTGGCGGTGCTCAGCCCACCCAGGACCTGCGCTCCGCCGGCACTGAACCAGGTCCAGAGGCTCTGGTGGAGGGAGCGGCCGTCGTGGGGCAGGCCCGTCAGCTGATAGAAGTGCCAGACGGTGAGCAGGAAGGAGGCGCCCACGGAGCCCAGGGCGAAGAGGTCCACCACGGCGGTGTTCTTGAGCTTGCGGCCGGAGAGGCCGTTGGCCAGGAACCCGAAGAGGGGCAGGAAGGGGATCAGCCAGAGCAGCGTGCTCGGCTGGGAGGCGGCGGTCGTCGCGGCGTGCACAAGGGTCATGTCGGCAGTCATGATCGTCGTCATCCCTTCAGCAGGTTGATGTCGTCCACCTGGACGGTGTCGCGCTTGCGGTAGAGGGCCACCACCAGCGCCAGACCCACCGCCACCTCAGCGGCCGCGAAGCCCATGAGGAGCAGGGCGAAGGCCTGACCGGAGACGGACCCGCTGTGGCGGGCAAAGGCGATGAAGTTCAGGTTGGCGGCATTGAGCATCAGCTCGACGCACATGAGGATCACCAGGGCGTTGCGCCGAATCAGCACGCCGATGACGCCGATGGAGAACAGCAGGAAGGAGATGAGGAGGACCGCGTTGAGGTTGACCATCACACCCGCTCCGTCTTAGCCAGCACCACCGCGCCCACCAGGGCGACCAGCAGGATCACGCTGAGGATCTCGAAGGGCAGCAGGTAGTCCGCGAACAGTCCGCGGCTCACGGCCTGGGCGTTGTGGGTGGCCACATCCAGCCCCTGGGCCAGATCGGCCCGGAGCACCAGGGCCTCTTTGGAGGCCGCGCCGAACAGGGTCTTGCGGAAGACGGCGGCAAAGGCGGCGGCGCCGAGGAGGACGGTCACCACGGCGTACCGGGACTGGAGGTGGAAGATGTCGCCGCCCTGGTGCTTGGTCAGCTCCACCAGCATGACGACGAAGAGGAAGAGGACCACAATGCCGCCCGCATAGACCAGGATCTGGGCCATGCCCAGGAACTCAGCCTGAAGGGAGAGGTAGCAGCCGGCCATGCAGAGCATGGCGAAGAGGAAGCCCAGCACGCTGTGCACGGCGCTCCTGGAAGCAACCATGATCGCGGCGCCGGCAAGGGCCATGACGCCAAAGATGGCGAACATGTTCCGGCCGATCGTTTCGATGAAATGTTCCATGGGGCGTCCTCGGTAATCTGCGAAAAAGGGTCAGTCTTCGGCCACGCTGAACTTGCCGACGGGGGATGGCTCGAACATGTTCTGGCCCAACCCCTCCATGCCAATGGAGAAGTCCTCCCGGTTGTAGGTGGCCAGCTCGAACTGGTGGTTCAGGATGATGGAGTCGAAGCCGCAGCTCTCCACGCAGAACTCGCAGAAGATGCAGCGCTCCATCTCGAAGTCGTAGCGCACGGGATAGGGCATCTTGCGCCCCTCCTTCTTGCCCTTCTCGATGGTGATGACCGAGGTGGGGCAGATCTTCTCGCAGGCCATGCAGCAGACGCACTTGATCTCGCCCTGCTCGTCCTTCAGCAGGGTGAGGCGGCCGCGGTAGCGGGGCTGGACCTTGGCCACCACCTCCGGGTACTCGGACGTGATGTGGAAGGGGACCTTCCGGCGGTTGGCGGTGAAGAAGACCTTGCAGAAGTGCTTGCCCGTGATGGACAGGCCCTTGGCGATGTCAAAGGGGATGAGGGTCCGAAGGTACTTGTGCATGGGCGGCCCCTTAGACGGCGCAGCGGACGAGGGCCGCCAGCAGCAGGTTGAACAGCGCCATGGGGATCAGGTACTTCCAGGCCACGGTCATGACCTGGTCGTACCGGTAGCGGGGGATGGTGCCGCGGACCCAGATGTAGGTGAAGAGCAGGAAGATGATCTTCGCCACGAAGAAGATGGCGTGGGGCCCGGCCAGCCAGGAACCGGCGGGCAGGAGGTGATTGAAGAGGCCCTGCAGGCCGAAGGGCAGCAGCCAGGGCCCGCCCAGGAAGAAGCCAGCCGCCAGGGCGCTCACGACGGTCATGTTGATGTACTCGGCCAGGTAGAAGAAGCCGAACTTCATGCCCGAGTACTCGGTGTGGAAGCCCGCCACCAGCTCGTTCTCAGCCTCCGGCATATCGAAGGGGAGACGGTTGGTCTCGGCGAAGCCGCAGGTGAGGTAGATGAGGAAGCCCAGGATCTGGGGCACCAGGCCCCAGGCGGAGAGGCCAATGGCCATCTCTCGGGCCATCTCGCTGAAGTTGAGGCTGCCGGAGAGCACCACCGGGACCAGGAGGCTGATGGCCAGAGGCACTTCGTAGCTGACCATCTGGGCTGCGCTGCGCAGCCCGCCCAGGAGGGGGTACTTGGAGTTGGAGGCCCAGCCAGCCAGCACGATGCCGTAGACGCCAACGCTGGCCACACCGAGGATCCAGAGCAGGCCCACGTTGATGTCGGCGATGCCACCGGAGACCGGCAGGCCGGCCAGGCCCGGGAACCAGGAGGGGAAGATGAAGAAGGTGCCGGGCACGAAGGAGATGGCGGCGAACACCACCACCGCCGACACCATGCTCAGGGCCGGGGCAATGAAGAACACGAACTTGTCGGCCTTGGCGGGGATGACGTCCTCTTTGAGGATCAGCTTCAGGACGTCCGCCAGGAGGCCGGGGATGCCGCGCCAGTAGGACAGGACCGGGATGCGGCCCCACTTCCACATGCCGCGGTTCATCCAGCCGGTGACGCCCTTGTGGCCGCCGGCCACCCGGGTGGAGCCCAGGCGCTGCTGGAGGTAGCCCAGCACCTTGCGCTCAGCGAACACGGTGAGGGGCACCACAACGAAGACAAAGAGCACGACCAGCACGCACTGAATGAGCGTGATGGCCAGGGATTGGGAGAGGGTCGGCGTCGGCATGGGTGGGAGTCCTCGTCGGCTAGCGATCGATCTCGCCGAGCACGATGTCCAAGGTCCCGATGGCCGCAACGATATCGGCGATCAGGGCACCCTCGGCCATCTTGGGCAGGCACTGGAGGTTGATGAATCCGGGAGCCCGGACGTGGAAGCGGTAGGGGTTGGTGGAACCCTTCTCGCCCACGAGGTAGTAGCCGATCTCCCCCTTGGGGGCCTCGGTGGCGTGGTAGACCTCGTTGACCTCGGGCTTGAGGATCTTGGGGATCTTCGCCATGACGGGGCCTTCGGGCATGCCGTCCAGGCACTGCTGGACGATGCGGGCGCTCTGCCGCATCTCGGCCATGCGCACCAGGTACCGGGCGTAGGTGTCGGCGGCGGTCTGGGTGGGGACCTCGAAGTCCATCTCGGCGTAGGCCGCATAGGGGAACGCCTTGCGGATGTCGTAGGGCACGCCGGCGGCGCGCAGCACGGGGCCGGTGACGCCCAGGGCGATGGCATCCTCGGCGCTCAGCTTGGCCACACCGATGGTGCGCTTCTTCCAGATGCGGTTCTCACTGAGCAGGTTCTCGTATTCCTCGAGACAGGTCTCGAACTTGGCCAGGAACTTCCGGGCCATCTTCTCGAAGCCCGGGGGCAGGTCCTCGCGCAGGCCACCGATGCGGAAGGCGGTGGTGGTGAGGCGGGAGCCGCAGAAGGCCTCGTTCAGGTCGAGGATGTCCTCGCGCTCACGGAAGGCGTAGAGGAACACCGTCATGGCGCCGATGTCCAGGGCGTGCGTGGCCAGCCAGATCAGGTGGGACGCGAGCCGGTTGAACTCGTTCAGCATGGTCCGGATGTACTGGGCGCGCCGGGGTACCGTGATGCCGAACAGCTTCTCGTTGGCTTCGGCCCAGCCCAGGTTGTTGGCCACGGCGGAGCAGTAGTCCATGCGGTCGGTCCAGACCTGGCCCTGGAAGAAGGTCTGGTTCTCGCAGATCTTCTCCACGCCCCGGTGCAGGTAGCCGATGATCGGCTTGCAGTGGGTGATGGTCTCGCCATCGAGCCGGAGCTTGACCCGCAGCACCCCGTGGGTGGACGGGTGCTGGGGGCCCAGGTTGATTTCCATTTCCTCATTCTTGAACATGGATCACTCCGCCTTCGGCTGCTTGAGGTTGATTCCAAGCTGGCCAGCCTTCTGGAGGGCGATGCGCTCGATCATGCCGCCGCGATCCTCCCGGAAGGCGATGTCGCGCTGGCCCCAGCCCACGACGGGGTAGTCCTTGCGAAGGGCGTGGCCCTCCCAGTCATCCGGGCAGAGGATGCGGGTCATGTCCGGGTGGTTCGCGAAGGTGATGCCGAGCATGTCGTAGATCTCACGCTCCATCCAGTTGGCACTGGGGTAGGCGGCGCAGGCGCTGTCCGGAACGAAGCCCTCGGGCACCAGGATGCGGAGGCGCAGGCGCTTCCGGCGGGAGATGCTGGTGAGGTGGTAGACCACGCTGTAGTCCCAGCCGGTGGCGGCGGGGTAGTGGGTGGCGGTCTGGTCGGCCAGCATCTCGTAGCGCAGCCCGACGTGGTCGCGGCAGAGCAACAGGACCTCGAGGATGGCGTCCTTGCTCACCTGGCAGGTCAGCTCACCCGCCTGCTCGAAGGCCTCCTCGACCTTGTCACCCAGGGCGGCCTGGAGCAGCAGCAGGTCGGCGTCCTGGGCCTCTTCGGGCCAGGGGGTCTTCATCTCGTAGTCGTCCTTGCGGGGCACGGGGCGCACGGGGGGCTTGGGGGCGTCCTTGCCCTCAGCCTCAGCCTTGGCCTTGGCGGTCTCGAAGTCCGCCTGCATCTTCTGCCACTTGGCCTCGTCCGCCTCGGCGGCGGCCTTGACCTCGGCGAGGTAGGTCCGGCGGCTCGGCAGGGGCACGGTCTTGGGCATGACCACCTGCCGCTGGGGCGAGGCGGCGTAGTCGTAGACGTAGGGTCCCTTGGGTGCCTCGGGGGCCACCTCGGGCTGGGGGACGATCGGATCCGTCATCAGCCGACCTCCTCGAAGATGTCCTTGTACCGGTCAGCCAGGCTGCTGGTCATGATCTTGTCCTGCAGCTTGAGGAAGCCGTAGATGAGCGACTCGGGCCGGGGCGGGCAGCCCGGAATGAAGACATCCACGGGGATGATCTTGTCCACGCCCTGGACCGTGTGGTACGAGTCGAAGGGCCCGCCAGCGGTGGCGCAGGAGCCCATGGCGATGACCCACTTGGGCTCGGGCATCTGGTCGTAGAGCAGCTTGATGGTGGGCGCCATCTTGTAGGTGACGGTGCCGGCGATGATCATCAGGTCCGCCTGCCGGGGCGTGGCGCGGAAGATGCCGGCGCCGAAGCGGTCGAAGTCGAAGCGGCTGGCACCGGCGGCCATCATCTCGATGGCGCAGCAGGCCAGGCCGAAGGTCACGGGCCACACGCTGGTGGCGCGGGACCAGTTCATGACCTTCTCCACCTTGGTGGTGATGAGGATCTGTTCAAGGGCGGTCAGCTGGTTCACGCCACACCTCCTGCACCGCACCCCTGGGGGGCTGCAAATTTGAGAATGCGTGCCTGCGCCTGTCCACTCATGCCCATCACTCCCATGTGAGGGCTCCCTTGGACCAGATGTAGGCGTAGCCGAAGAGCAGCAGGAACAGGAAGATGCCGAACTCGATCAGCCCGAAGAGGGCCAGTTCCTTCATCTGGATGGCCCAGGGCATGAGGAACACGGTTTCCACGTCGAAGACAAGGAACATCACCGCAATCAGGTAGTAGCGAACCGAGAACTTGGCCCGGGCCTCGCCATGGGCGACGATACCGCATTCATAGGACGAATATTTCGCGGCGCTGGGCCAGTGGGGTCGCAGCAGCCAGGAAAGATTCCAGATGATGATCGGCAAGGCCACGGCCACCAGGATCAGCAGCAGGATGGACGCATAGCCATTCATGGAGCCTCCAGGACCAGTCATTGTGCGGTCTCGGTCCCGCATAGGTCAACGCTGGAAGCCAACCCATGCGTCCTTTGTGACCCATGACCGATTCTGGGGGTTCGGCCCTTGGCTTGATCCAGTAGGATGTTTCCATGTCCCAGCCTGACCCGCCGATCCCCTCCGACGCCGCCGAGACGCCCGACCCGACCCTGACTGACTTTCGGCCGGCAAAGGAGCTCTATCCAACCCTGGATCTGACGCGCGAGCCCGTGGATTTTGCGCTCTTCCAGGCGCTTCCCCTCGATTTGATGCTGAAGCACCACTTTGTTCCCGTGCAGGAACGTGAGGGTGTGCTGTGGCTGGCCATGGCCGACCCCCTGGATATTCCCACCCAGGACATGCTCCGCATGCGCCTCCGGCGCCCCCTCCGCTTCTACTGGGCCCCCCAGGCCCAGATCCAGGAAGTCCTGAAGAAATCCGAGAGCGGCCAGAAGGTCATGGACGAGGCCGGCGAGGCCCTCAAGGTCCAGGTGCTCAACGAGGAGGACTGGGATGACGATGTCCTGGACCTGGAGCGCCTCACAGACAAGGACGAGGCCCCCATCGTCCGCCTGGTGGACACCACCATCTTCAACGCCCTGCAGCGCCGGGCCTCGGACATCCACCTGGAGACCCTGGCCACGGGCTTCCAGATCAAGTACCGCATTGATGGCAGCCTCTACTCCGCCGCCGACCCCATCGACCGCCGCTTCGCCTCCCCCATCATCAGCCGCATCAAGGTCATGTCCGAGCTGGACATCGCCGAGAAGCGGAAGCCCCAGGACGGCCGCTTCAAGCTCAAGGTGCGGGGCCGGGCCATCGACTTCCGCGTCAGCATCATGCCCACCATCCACGGCGAAGACGCCGTGATCCGCATCCTCGACAAGGAGAACCTCACCGAGGAGTTCCAGTCCCTGACCCTCGAGATCCTCGGGTTCTCGGAGCATGAGCTCAAGCGGGTGCGGCGCTTCTCCCGGGAGCCCTACGGCATGTTCCTGGTGACCGGGCCCACGGGCTCCGGCAAGACCACCACCCTCTATGCGGTGCTCAGCGAGATCAAGTCGCCCGAGGACAAGATCATCACCATCGAGGATCCAGTGGAGTACCAGCTGGAGGGCGTCACTCAGATCCCGGTGAACGAAAAGAAGGGCCTCACCTTCGCCCTGGGCCTGCGCTCCATCCTGCGCCACGACCCCGACAAGATCCTGGTGGGTGAGATCCGCGACCCCGAGACGGCCCAGATCGCCATCCAGTCGGCCCTCACGGGGCATCTGGTGTTCACGACGGTCCACGCCAACAACGTGCTGGACGTGCTGGGCCGCTTCCAGCACATGGGCGTCGAGGTCTACAACTTCGTGTCCTCGCTGAACTGCATCCTGGCCCAGCGCCTGGTCCGCGTGCTCTGTCCCAAGTGCAAGCGCCCTGCCCCGCGCCCCTCCGCCCAGGATCTGGAAGAGAACGGCGTGGATGCCGCCTGGGCCGACAGTGCCCAGCTCTTTGATCGGGTGGGCTGTGTGGACTGCCATGGCACGGGCTTCCGCGGCCGCCAGGCCATCATCGAGTTCATGGGCCTCAACGACGAGCTCCGGGAGCTGCTCATCCAGCGGGCCCCGGTGCGCGAGCTGAAGGCCGCCTGTCGCC
>SESD01000441.1_pt1 | contig 25700 bp, 27 predicted proteins | sample 3171411 | NCBI WGS metagenome assembly SESD01 (sample SAMN06051880, study PRJNA518727) | freshwater metagenome | biome: subpolar coniferous forest; feature: holomictic lake; material: water; isolation source: holomictic Lake 442, 16.5 m depth | place: Canada: near Kenora, Ontario | collected...
CGGTGATGTGGGCCGCTCCGGCTGCGCGCAATACCCGCGCGGCTGCATACAGCGATGCGCCACTGGTCATGACGTCGTCCACCAGCACCAGCCGGGCACCCTTGATTCTCGCCACCCGCAGGGGATCGACCGCAAACGCGTCTTTCAGGCTGTCCAGCCGCTGTTCGCGTTGCAGGGAAGTCTGAGGTGGTGTGTCCTTGATGCGCAGCAGCAGGCGTGCATCGGTCTTGTCGGGTGCGAGCTGCTTGGCGAGGAGGAGCGCCTGGTTGAAGCCCCGAGTCTGCAACCGCGCCCTTGCCAGCGGCATCGGCACCACAGCGTGGGCCGCATCCAGTGCTGGCTCGACCCACGGCGTGCTGCGTAGCAACAACGCAAAAGCGTGGCAAAGACCGGTATGGTGGTGGAATTTGTAGCCCACAATCAAATCAGACCAGGGGAAAGCATAAGTCACGGCCGCCAGGCAGGCATCCAGCGGCGGCGCGGCTTTGATGCAGGCACCACATTGCCCGACGCCGGTCGGCACCGGCATTGCGCAGGTACGGCAACGCGACAGTGGTTGCGCGAAGCGATTGACACAGGCTTCGCAAATGCTTTGCGCCGGCCATGCGTGGCAGACCATACACTGGCTGGGCAACGCCTGCATGAGGGTCTTGACAGGGCTGACAAACATCGAGTCAATATACTCTGCCGACTTCACCACTGCCAATCACATGTTCACTCAGCGTCCTCCCACCATCGACCCGCAAGCCGCCAGGCGCTGGCAGCAAATGCCCCCCAGCTTGTCGCCGTGGCTGCATGAGGAGGTGGCAAGGCGGATGCAGGAGCGTCTTGCATGGATCAAGCTGCAACCCCAAAGCTGGGCCCACTGGGAGCCGGTACTGGGTGGCCTGCAGGCCCATGCCATGCTGACTCAGCGTTACCCGCAAGCAAGCTGTGTTGTGACCGAGTCTGACGCGCGCCGAGCCGCCTACGCAGCAAGGGCATTGGCGAAACCCTGGTGGCGTCCGTCCCGCTGGTGGGCCACTGCGCCCCGTTTTGAGACGCCCGCTGACGGCGCGGTTCAAATGCTTTGGGCGAATATGGGTTTGCACATGTCGGCTGATCCGCAAAGCCTGATGGCGCACTGGCAGCGGGCGCTGTCGGTCGACGGATTTCTGATGTTTTCCTGTCTCGGACCCGATACCTTGCAAGAGTTGCGCGCACTTTACCAAACGCTGGGCTGGCCGTCGCCGTCGCATCAGTTCACCGATATGCATGACTGGGGCGACATGCTGGTGGCAGCCGGCTTTGCTGAACCAGTGATGGATATGGAACGCATCACCTTGACCTTTGAGACACCCCAGCGCTTGCTGCAGGAGTTGCGCGGTCTGGGGAGAAATTTGCAGCCGCGGCGCTTCCAGGGCTTGCGAGGAAGGCAATGGCACAGGAAGTTGCACCAGGCATTGGCAAGCGCACCGCTTCAGTTGACCTTCGAGGTCATCTACGGCCATGCCTTCAAGCCAGCACCCCGCCACGACGTGCGAGCCGAAACCATACTTTCGTTGGCGCAAATGCGCCAGACTTTGAACCAGCGCAAAAGTTATTCCGGCAATCCTTGAGAAAAGGACTTGACAACGCAGTAGTTGGCAAAAAAAGCTGAACTACAATCGCCGATGGTTTTGAGTCCGGTCAGGCTCCGGGGAACGCAACTTTAAAGTGCTGTCCGAGGCAAATCTGGCTAATTTGAGGCAATTAAAAAGAGAACATGATGAAGAGCATTTTCAATCGATTGGCGGGCATGATGTTGGCGGCAAGTGCCTGGGCCGCAACCGCAGCTTTCACAGCAGCTCATGCCGTCAACGACTTGCCCGGTGGACCGGCCGTCAACCAGCTGAACTTGCAGGTGCCGGTCACCAAAGTTGCCGAAGACCAGGCCTGGCTTCACTGGTTCATGCTGATACTTTGCACGGTGATTTTTGTTGCCGTGTTCGCAGTGATGTTTTATTCCATCTGGAAGCATCGCAAGTCGGTCGGACACAAGGCGGCCAATTTTCACGAATCGGTGACGGTGGAAATCGTCTGGACGGTGATACCTTTCATCATCGTGATTCTGATGGCATTGCCGGCGACCAAAGTGGTGGTGGCGATGAAGGACACCACCAATGCCGATCTCACCATCAAAGTCACCGGTATGCAATGGAAGTGGGGCTATGACTACCTCAAAGGCGAAGGCGAGGGCATTGGTTTCCTGTCGGCGCTGGACATCGCCCAGCGCGAAATGTCCAACAATGGCGGTCCCAAAAAGGGAGAGGTCGTTGACGATTACCTGTTGAAGGTTGACAACCCGCTGGTAGTACCTGTCAACCAGAAAATCCGCATCATCACCACTGCCAACGACGTTATTCATGCCTGGTATGTGCCGGCACTGGGCATTCAGCAGGCGGCGATTCCGGGCTTTGTGCGCGACACCTGGTTCCTGGCCGAAAAAGTCGGCGACTACTACGGTCAATGCGCGCAACTCTGCGGCAAAGAGCACGCCTACATGCCGATTCACGTCAAAGTAGTTTCAGCTGCGGACTATTCATCCTGGGTCGGTAGCGAAAAGAAAAAAATGGCAGCTCTGGCTGATGATCCAACCAAGGTCTGGAGCGCAGAAGACATGTTCAAGCGTGGTGAAAAAGTTTATGCCACCAATTGCGTTGCCTGTCATCAGGTACACGGCAGGGGCGCCGGCCCGATCAAGCCGCTGGATGGTTCGGCCGTCGTGCTGGACGCCGACAAAGGCGTGCAAATCGCCGTGCTGCTGACTGGCCGCGTCAACCTGAGCATGCCGTCATGGAAGGCGCTCAGCGATACCGATATCGCGGCGGTGGTTACTTACACCAAGAACAACTGGTCCAATAAGACCGGGCAACTGGTGCAACCAGCTGACGTCGCTGCGGCACGCCACTGAGCTGCCGCAGCCCGAAGACAAAGAATGAAGAAGGAAATCAGATGAGTGCCGTTTTAGATCATCCCGCCCATCCTGCTCACGACGAGCACCATGATCACGCCCCGACCGGCTGGCGCCGCTGGGTGTTTGCCACCAATCACAAAGACATTGGTACTTTGTATCTGTTGTTCAGCTTCACCATGCTGATGCTGGGCGGTGTGCTGGCGCTGATTATTCGTGCTGAACTGTTTCAGCCGGGTCTGCAGTTTGTCAATCCCGAACTGTTCAACCAACTGACCACGATGCACGGTTTGATCATGGTGTTTGGCGCCATCATGCCGGCCTTTGTTGGTTTTGCGAACTGGATGATTCCGCTGCAAATCGGCGCCGCAGACATGGCTTTCGCGCGCATGAATAATTTTTCTTTCTGGCTGCTGATACCGGCCGGTGTGTTGTTGGCCAGTTCATTCTTCATGCCCGGTGGCGCGCCAGCGGCGGGCTGGACCTTGTACGCTCCGCTCACGCTGCAAATGGGCCCCAGCATGGACACCGGTATCTTTGCGCTGCATATTCTGGGTGCCTCCAGCATCATGGGTTCTATCAACATCATCGTCACCATTCTCAACATGCGCGCCCCCGGCATGACGCTGATGAAAATGCCCATGTTCTGCTGGACCTGGCTGATCACCGCCTATCTGTTGATCGCCGTCATGCCAGTGCTGGCCGGTGCCATCACCATGACGCTGACCGACCGGCATTTCGGCACCAGCTTCTTCAATCCGGCGGGTGGCGGCGACCCGGTGATGTACCAGCACATTTTCTGGTTTTTCGGTCACCCCGAGGTCTACATCATGATTTTGCCGGCCTTCGGCATCATCAGCCAGATCGTGCCGGCCTTCGCCCGCAAGAAACTGTTCGGTTATGCCTCCATGGTGTATGCGACCTCCAGCATTGCCATCCTGTCGTTCATCGTCTGGGCGCACCACATGTTCACCTCTGGCATGCCGGTGACGGGTCAGCTTTTCTTCATGTATGCCACGATGCTGATTGCCGTGCCCACCGCCGTCAAAATTTTCAACTGGATCGCCACCATGTGGCAGGGCTCCATGACGTTTGAGACACCCATGCTGTTTGCCGTGGGCTTTATCTTTGTCTTCACGCTGGGTGGTTTTACCGGCCTGATTCTGGCGATGGCGCCGATCGACATCCAGATCCACGACACCTACTACGTGGTGGCGCACTTTCACTACGTGCTGGTGGCGGGTTCCTTGTATGCCTTGTTTGCCGGTTATTACTACTGGAGCCCGAAGTGGACCGGCGTGATGTACAACGAGTCACGCGGCAAGATCCATTTCTGGTGGTCGCTGATTTCGTTCAACGTCACCTTCTTCCCGATGCACTTTCTGGGTCTGGCCGGTATGCCGCGCCGCTACGCCGACTACCCGATGCAGTTCGCTGATTTCAATGCAGTGTCCTCGGTCGGGGCTTTCTTCTTTGGCTTTGCACAGGTTTATTTCTTCTTCTTGATCGTGCTGCCGACGATGCGCGGCCAAGGTGAAAAAGCACCGCAGCAACCGTGGGATGGCGCCGAGGGACTGGAGTGGGAAATTCCCTCGCCGGCACCGTTTCACACGTTTACGACACCGCCCCGCCTGAACGCCAGCGCGACCAAGATCATGGGCTGAGGAAATGATGACCCCTGAGCAAAGAAAAGCCAACCTGAGAACCGGACTGATCCTGGCATCCGTGGCGTTGGTATTTTTTGTCGGCTTCATGTTCAAGATGTATATGGAGAGCCGATAGGTCATGAACTTGCGGCGTGAAAATATCAGGATGGTGGGCAAGCTGGCGGTGGTTGCGGCCGGCATGTTTGTCTTCGGCTATGCGCTGGTGCCGATTTACAGATCCATTTGTGAGATGACGGGCATCAACATCCTGGCGCTCGGTGACCGCAATATTCCCGGTGCCACGCCCACCTTGCCAGCCAATACCCAGGTTGACAGCAGTCGCACGATCACGGTTGAGTTTGATGCCAATTCACGCGGTCCGTGGGAGTTCAAGCCGGCGCAGCGTTCACTCCAGGTTCATCCGGGTGAACTGGCCACGGTGACCTACGAGTTTCAGAATGTGCAAAACCGCAGCATGTCAGCGCAGGCTATCCCCAGCTATGCGCCGCAGCAGGCCGGGGCCTACTTCAATAAACTAGAGTGTTTCTGTTTCAAACAGCACACTTTGGCGCCGGGTGAAAAAAGATCCTGGCCGGTCGTTTTTGTGATTGATCCCAAGTTGTCCAGGGACGTGAAGACCATCACACTGTCGTACACTTTTTTTGAAGTGGGTGGCAAGACACCAGCCCCGCCGCTGGCCGATGCCGGTCGCCGCCTGGTCGCTGGAGCGGGTTCATGAGTACATCCTTTTGGCGCAGCATCAGAGTCGTGGGCTGGTCGTTTTTCGGCATCCGAAAAGGCAGCGAATCGCAGCAAGACACGGCCAGTGTGAACCCCTTTCATATCATTGTGGTGGGCATTGCCGGCGCGGTTATTTTGGTCGTGACCTTGATCGTTTTGGTGAACTGGGTTGTCGCTAAATAGAGCGCTACCCACAACCTTACAGACAGAAGAAATTTGGAAAGAATGGAGCTGAAATGAGTTCAACAACAAACCACGCAAAGCCGTACTATTTTGTGCCCAGCCCGTCGCGCCATCCGGCGATGGCCGCGCTCGGGCTATTTTTCGTCATCCTGGGCGCCAGTCAGTGGGTCAATGGCTTCGAATGGGGCAAATGGTCGCTGGCGTTCGGCATGGTCTGGTTTTTGGGCGTACTGTTTCAGTGGTTCAGCCAGTCCATCGCCGAGAGCGAGAGTGGCCAATATGGACACAAGGTTGACTTGTCGTTCCGCTGGAGCATGAGTTGGTTCATCTTCTCGGAGGTGATGTTCTTCGGTGCATTTTTCACCGCCTTGTGGTGGGCCCGTGGCCATTCGATACCGGCCCTGGGCAATCTTGAAAACGCACTGCTGTGGCCTGATTTCAAGGCTGTCTGGCCCAGCCTGGCCGCCGGGGCAACCGGCTCGCCGGCTGGAACCGTCGAGCCATTCACCACCATGACACCGTTTTGGCTGCCTACCATCAACACCGCCTTGTTGCTGAGTTCTGGTGTCACGATCACCATTGCGCACCACGCCCTGATCGCCGGCCAGCGGGCCCGCACCGTTGCCTTTATGTGGCTCACGGTATTGCTGGGGATTACGTTCCTGCTGGTGCAGGGCTACGAGTATTACCACGCCTACCATGAGCTCAACCTGAAGCTGTCGTCGGGTGTCTATGGATCAACCTTTTTCATGCTGACCGGTTTTCACGGCTTTCACGTATTCATCGGCATGCTGATGCTGCTGTTTATCACCTTGCGTCTGCAAAAAGGTCACTTCACCGCCGAGCGACATTTTGGCTTTGAAGGTGCGGCCTGGTACTGGCACTTTGTCGACGTCGTGTGGCTCGGTTTGTACACACTGGTCTATTGGTTGTAACGCGCACCGCCGATCAAAAAAGGCACCGCTTGCGGTGCCTTTTGATTTACATAACCGCAGCACTGGTTACTGTCCCGGCGCAATTCCGGTGGGGTGGATATAGCCGAGCTTCCAGGCCAGCAGGATGCTGACAAATAGCAAAATTGAAATGCCGACCCGCAAGGCCAGTGCGAATGCCATTTTTTGTTCTCTCGACTTTCCACTGGCACTTTTCTTCATCATGAAAATGAGGGCAGCAGCCAGACTGCTGAGGATGGCAACAAATGCAAGAATGACCCCATATTTCATGAACTGGATTATCTCTTGAATGCGCGCTGGCGGTTCTGGCTCATCACATTGAGTGCTTTGTTGGCAGTGGTATTAACGCTGGCGTTGGGACGCTGGCAGCTGTCGCGTGCGGCCCAGAAATTGGCCTTGCAAGGCAGTGTCGACAGCCGGGTTGTGTTGCCTGCTTTGACGCAACAGAATTTGGTTTCTCTGGTCGATCCCACTAGCGTGCTGCACAGGACAGTGACTCTGCAGGGCCGCTGGATGCCGGAACACACGGTTTATCTTGACAATCGCCAGATGGATGACAAGCAAGGCCGGTATGTGGTGACCCCCCTCAGGTTGGAGGGGAGCAGCGTCGGTGTGTTGGTACAGCGTGGCTGGGTGGCGCGCAACTTTGTGGATCGAACGATCCTGCCCCAGCTTGAAACGCCAGTCGGCGTGGTTCAGGTAGTGGGTCGCATCGCCCCGCCGCCGGACAAGTTATACGAGCTCGGTGGTTCGGAGACCGGGCTTATCCGGCAAAATGTGGATAGGGTGAGTTTCGGCGCAGAGATCGGCGTGCCGCTGCTGCCGCTCTCGGTGCAGCAAACAGGTGATGCCGGTGACGGCTTGCTGCGTGACTGGCCGCGCATTGCCAGCGATGTGGAAAAGAACTACGGTTATGCTTTTCAATGGTTTGCGCTGACTGGCCTGATCGTTATTCTTTATGTCTGGTTTCAAATTGTTAGACGATTTATTCGCCCGCCACAGTGACCGGCCGCTGGGCTTGACGGTTCATTCCATCCCGTCACCTGAGCGCGCCATGGATATGCAAGCCCGCCGCACTGGCAGCGGACGCTGGAAAATGCTGGCGGTATTTTTAGTCTGTGCGGCACCGGTTTTGGCTTCGTATTTCACCTACTACGTGGTACGTCCCGAGGGACGGCGCAATTTCGGTGAACTGATTGAACCGCAACGGCCTTTGCCCGACTTGGCAAGTGTCAGTCTGACCGGGCAAAAGGGTAGTTTGCTGGCTCTCAGGGGGCAGTGGCTTTTGTTAAGCGTGGCGGGTGGCGCCTGCGACGAGGTTTGCAGCCGCCATTTGTACCTGCAGCGCCAGTTGCGCGAAAGTCTGGGCAAAGACAAGGATCGGCTGGACTGGGTCTGGCTGATAGCGGACGACCAGCCGGTAAGCGACAACTTGCTGCCGGCGCTGAAGGAAGCCACGGTGCTGCGCGTCTCGGCGGCAGGTCTTTTCGCCTGGTTGGCGCCAGCCAGCGGCCATCAGCTTGCACAACACCTGTATCTGGTGGACCCGATGGGCAACTGGATGATGCGTTTTCCTGTTGATCTTGAAATTTCCACGGCGGCCAACGCAAAACGGGATCTCGATCGCCTGTTGCGCGCATCGGCCTCTTGGGATCAGCCTGGCCGTGAGCCGGCTCACTAGGAAAATAATGACTGCAACTGCTTTGTACAACCTGTCGCCGTTGGCGCGCCTGATGCTGGTGGGCTTGTTGCTGGCGCTCATGCCGTTGGCCTGGGTATGGTATCAACACCGGCGCGCCACGCCGTTGCGACGCTTGCATGCGCTCACATTGCTGACCCTGTTCCTCACATTTGATCTGATCATGTTTGGCGCCTTCACCCGTTTGACCGACTCCGGCCTGGGCTGTCCCGACTGGCCGGGTTGTTATGGCAATGCCAGTCCGATCGGTGCCAACGCTGATATTTCGGCGGCCCAGAGCGCCATGCCCAGCGGTCCCGTGACGCACGGCAAAGCCTGGATCGAGATGATTCATCGCTACCTGGCGACCAGTGTCGGTGTGCTTATCGTGGTACTGGCGGTGGCCGGCTGGCTGGGTCGCAGGCGAAACGGAAATCAGCAGGGACTCAGTCCGTGGTGGCCGACGCTGACCCTGCTTTGGGTGTGCATTCAGGGCGCTTTTGGCGCGCTGACAGTCACCATGAAACTCTTTCCAGCCATTGTCACGCTGCACTTGCTGGGCGGGTTGGTGCTGCTGGCGCTGCTGTGTGTGCAGGTGGTGCGGTCAAGCCGACTTGACCGGGCGGTTCCCCTGATCGCTATCGCACCCGGTCTGCGCAAGCTGCTGTGGCTGTCCTTTGCCTTGCTGTTGCTGCAGGTCACACTGGGTGGTTGGGTCAGCACCAACTACGCTGTTCTGGCCTGCACCGACTTTCCGATGTGTCAGAACAGCTGGTGGCCCCTGATGGATTTCCGGCAGGGCTTTGAAGTCTGGCGCGAACTGGGCTTGACAGGCAGCGGCGAGCCCATCAATTTTTCCGCCTTGACTGCCATTCACTACATTCATCGTCTGCTGGCGCTGCTGGTTCTGCCGCTGCTCGGTGTGTTGGCCTGGCGCCTGCACCGTGTGCTGGCGATGCGCAAGCCGTCGCAATGGATCGCGGCGCTTACCGGTCTTCAATTGGCCACTGGTTTAAGCAACGTGATCCTGGATTGGCCTTTGATAGCTGCCGTTTTGCACACTGGTGGCGCTGGTGCGCTGGTGGTCGCCTTGACCTGGACCCTTGCTGTCAGCGCCCGCCAATGAGTACCCAGTTACCTTTCGTCTCAAGCTCGCGGCTCAGGCAGTTTTATGCCTTGACCAAGCCGCGCGTGATTCAACTGATCGTGTTTTGTGCTTTGATCGGCATGTTGCTGGCCGTGCCCGGTGTGCCGAACTGGGCCGAGGTCCGACTGGCGTTGCTGGCCGGCCTGGGTATCTGGCTGGTGGCAGGTGCGGCGGCGGTATTCAACTGCATTGTGGAAAAAGGCATTGACGCCAAGATGAAACGCACCGCCTGGCGCCCCACGGCGCAAGGTGAGTTGAATGACTGGCAAACCCTTATGTTCGCTGCCGTGCTGTGCGTTGCCGGTTCGACGCTACTGTTTGTCTGGGTCAATCCGTTAACCATGTGGCTGACCTTTGCCACGTTCGTCGGTTATGCAGTGATTTACACCATCATCCTGAAACCAATGACGCCGCAAAACATCGTGATTGGCGGCGCTTCCGGGGCCATGCCGCCGGTGCTGGGCTGGGCCGCCATGTCAGGGGACGTCGGACCGGAAGCGCTCATCTTGTTCCTGATCATTTTCTTGTGGACGCCACCGCATTTCTGGGCGCTGGCGCTGTACCGTGTCGAAGACTACCGCAAGTCGGGCTTGCCGATGTTGCCGGTTACGCACGGCAACGAGTTCACCCGGCTGATGGTTTTGCTCTACACCCTGATTTTGTTTGCCGCCTGCCTGATGCCTTATGTCTACGGCATGAGTTCCTGGATCTACCTAATTGCGGCGCTCGGTTTAAGTGTCTGGTTTTGTCTGTATGCTTTCTACCTGTGGCGCGACTATTCGGATGAACTGGCGCGCAAGACTTTTCGCTTTTCACTCATCCACCTCAGCGCGCTGTTCGCCGCCCTGCTGGTGGACCACTATGTTCTTTAGTTCAAGCTATTCCCATCGAATGACCATGAAAAAACGAAATGCTCTGAAATTAATTGCGGCCTTGGCATGTGTGACAGGGGCCGCAGGATTTATGTCTGCCTGCTCCGAGAAAAAGCCGAGCTTTGCGGCCATCGACATCACCGGTGCCGACTACGCCCGCGATTTTGCCTTGACCGACCACAACGGGAAACCCAGAAGCCTGAAAGACTTTGCCGGCAAGGTAGTGGTGCTGTTCTTTGGCTACACCCAATGCCCGGATGTGTGTCCTACTTCCATGGCTGAACTGGCCGAGGTCAAGAAGCTGCTGGGCCAGGACGGTGCGCGTCTGCAGGGCTTGTTTGTCACAGTCGACCCGCAGCGCGACACACCCGAAGTGCTGAAGGCTTACATGGAAAATTTTGACCCGACTTTTTTGGCGCTCTCAGGCACGCCGGAACAACTGGCAGTCGTTGCGAAAGAATTCAAGGTTTACTACAAAAGGGTTGAAGGCCAGACCCCCACCAGCTACACGATGGACCATTCAGCCGGCAGCTATGTCTTTGACACGCAAGGCAAGTTGCGCTTGTTCACCCGCTACGGTAGCGGCGCCCAGCTGTTGGCGACGGATATCAAGTTGTTGCTGCAGCAGGCGTCGTGACAAACTGCCAGCTTCATATTTTTTTCGATTCTGCAAGGAGAAAAAATGCCCATCACCAAAGGTTATCAACAACTCGTGGCCGAGGCCATGGCCGAAGTCAAGACTTACTCGGTGGCCGAGGTTCTAGCCCGCTTGCATGACCCGAGCGTTCGAATCGTTGACATCCGTGATGTTCGCGAACTGGTCGACGGTACTGTAGTCGGTGCCTTCCACGCGCCGCGTGGCATGCTGGAGTTCTGGGTTGACCCGGCTTCGCCGTACCACAAGCCACTGTTTGCTGATGAAACCAAAGAGTTCATCCTGTTTTGCGGCGCCGGCTGGCGTAGCGCCCTCGCAGCCAAGGCTTTGCAGGACATGGGCATGACCAATGTGGCGCACATCGATGGCGGTTATGCGGGGTGGGTCAAGGCCGGTGCCCCGACCGAGACGCTGGACCAACAAAAGGCGCGACGCCAGAAAAAGGGCTGAGCGCAGGTGGCAATTCACTCGTGAAATTCGAAGCGATTCTGTTCGACTGCGACGGCGTGCTGGTCGACAGCGAACCGATCACCAACGGTGTTTTGCGCGACATGCTGGCCGAGGCCGGTTGGTTCATGACGGCGCAGGAGTGCATGCAATTTTTTGTCGGCAAAACAGTGCGTGAGGAGCGCGCCACCATTGAGGCAAACACCGGGCAACCGCTCACCGACGACTGGATGCAACTGTTTTACCGGCGGCGCAATCAGGCGCTTGATGCGCGGCTGGAGATTGTGGCTGGCGCCCATACCGCGGTGGCGGCTGCACAGGCTCATACCTTGCAGCGCATTGCCTGCGCTTCGGGCGCTGATCGATTCAAGGTCGAAATGCAGCTAACCAAGGTCGGGCTGATCGGTTTCTTTGAGGGTCACATTTTTAGCGGGCATGAAATGGAGCGTTCCAAACCGGCACCCGACGTGTACCTGGCCGCCGCACAGCATCTGAAGGTGCCGGCCCAGCAGTGTTTGGTGATCGAAGATTCAGCGACTGGTGTGGCGGCCGGTGTCGCCGCCGGTGCCACCGTTTGGGCCTACTGCCCCTTGCCGGAACAGGGCCCGGCGTTGCGTCAAGCCGGTGCTAGCCGTCTGTTTGACCACATGGCCGAGTTGCCGCAACTGCTTGCAACGAGCAGCGCTGATTAAGAGTTCCGAAATTCACGACACCGTTCTCGCATGGACTGCTTGATGTAAATTGCTTTCACGAATCCAAGTCCAAGTCCCAACCTTGCGGGGGCCGAGGGCGCCGCAGTGGGTGGCTCCGCAAATGTCCTCCGCCCTGCGGGCTCCCCCTTTATTTTGCTGCGCCACCCACTGCATCGTCCTCGGCGGCGAACGTCGGTGTTTTGCGTAGGTCGCATACAACTCCGCTCGAAGGATCTGGCTGCTGGGGCGCTCAGCGCAGCGACGTGGATCGCTACACCAACGTTCAAATCGAGAGGCAGAAGACACGTTGTTGACATTCCGATTTCTCCAAAGAAGTCATCCAATTTTGCGCCGCACTGGGGTTTGCACACATGGCCGTGCATTTCGCAAGCATTGGTTGGTCAGTGTTCATTTCCGGCGTAAATCCACATTGACTGAGTTGTTCCGGCTACCTCGAAACCGCACTTGTTATAGAAGCCGATGGTTCGACTGTCAGACACCAAAATTTGCTGGTGAAACTGAGAATACTGCTCCTTGAGTTTCACGACAATCATTGTGCCAACGCCCCTGCCATGATGAGAAGGTAGAACGAGCAGATGCGGGAAATAGACAACAAGGTGTCCATCGGAAATCGCGTTTCCCAAACCGACAAGGGTCGTATCCTCCCAAGCGGAAATTACCGAATGTGAATTGCGAAGGGCAGCAAGTAGCAGCGTCGGTTTACTTGCGGAAGACCAAGCGTTGGCAGCATAGAGCGCCACAACCTGAGACTCGGGTAGCTCACGGGAATCAGACAGAGAAATTGCCATCGTGGTTTTCATCGCACCCCCAAAAAAGAACGCCCACTGGGAACTACCGCTGCGGCTGCCAAGCCGAAATAGTGGCAACCCTTCCCATTCATGCAGACCCCTAACCAATCCGCACTAAATGGTCGCCAGGCGCTGCACCATGTCTGGAAACTGTGCAACCATTCGAATCAACAGAGAAGCCTGTGCGTTGGGCTTTGCTCGGCCTTGTTCCCAGTTTTCAAGCGTTCGTGCGTTGGTGCGCAGGTAGTGCGCAAACACCGGGCGCGACAAGCGCAATTGTTCGCGCACTTGGAGCACCTCTTGCGGCAACAGCACCGGCGCGGGTTTGCTTTCGGCCTTGAATGTGCGCAACGTTAGCTTACCTTCACGCTCGGATTTCAAGGCATCAAATCCTTCTGTCAGTTCGGCAAAAATATCGCGCTTATTTGTCATCACGTTCTCCATCTTTTGGCTGGCGGTTTTCCAATTCGGTTTTCAAAAGCTGTTTGAGCACTTTGCGCTGTGCCGGAGTCAGGTCGTCGGCCTGGTCTTTGTCATAGACAGTAAAAAGCCAAAACTGATCACCACCTGACCACCAGTAATAAATTACCCGCAGACCGCCGCGCTTTCCTTTGCCGCGACGCGGATCAGCTTGACGCAGCTTGCGCAAACCGCCCGTTCCTTCTATCACAGCACCTGCCGTCGGGTTCTCCATCAAATCGAGTTGCAACAGCCTGTAGGTCTCGTCATCCATGTAGTCGTTGCGAGTTCGCTCGAAAGGTGGCAGTTCAACGAAGGTGGCTTGCATCGTCAAAGTATACGTTACTTGCGTATCTCACGCAAATGCCGAGATCAAGGAGTGCTTCAACTAGACCGGCGGCGGGAATGTCGGCTTACGCTGCGTTGCTGACAACGAAATGTCAAGAGTCGTTCATTGAGGCGTGTCGTAAAAGGTCCTATAAAGTCTGGGTCAACAGCGTACCAATACCACTGCGCTTGGACTGACGCCGCGCCCTAGGTAACCAGCTCCGTAGTTTGCGCCGGTCGCACACCAACACTACGCGCAAGATCAGTCCGCTGGGGCGCTCAGCGCAGCGGCATAAAGGCGGAGGCCGCAGGCCGGGGGACAGCCGCGGAGCTGAGTGCCCCAGCGGACTGATCCTCACCGCGTACTCAGCGCAGCGGCATAAAGAAGGAGGCCGAAGGCCGGGTGACAGCCGCGGAGCTTAGCGCCCCAGTAGCCAGATCCACCAGACAAGCTGAGCCGAGTTTGGCGATTGACCTGTCATCATTTTGGGAAAGATCCATAGTCCCAAGATTGTGTTCAGGCTTGCCCCAGGCGTCTGAATTCCGCCGGTGACTGGCCGACCCAGACTCGAAATGCGCGGATAAAGCTCTTTTCATTTTGAAAGCCCACGGCTTCGGCCACCTGCTTGATCGGGCGCGACGTGCGCAGCAGCAAATCGCGGGCGCGACCCTCGCGCACTTCATCTTTCAAGGTCTGCAGCGAGGTGCCTTTTTCCTTCAACTGGCGATGCAGGGTGCGCGTCGAGACGTGAAGCTGTGTCGCAAGGTCCTCGGCGCTACGGCTTTGCGCAGGCTGACTGGTCAATGCCTGGCGCACGCGCTGCACCAGCAGGCGGTCGCGCCGATATTGCCGCACGGTCAGGGGCAGCGCGCGTTGCAGCATTTGCTGCAGCGCCTGTTCATCGCGTCGCAGCGGTAGCGCCAGATAGCGTGCATCGAAACGGATACCAGCAGGTGCGGTGTCGAATGCGGTGGGCCCGGAGAACAGGATGCCATAAACATCCTGGTGCGCTGGCGCAGCAAATGGAAACTGCGCGCCATGCAGTGGAATTTGCGAGTCGATCAGCCAACAGGCCAGACCGTGGATGTTGCGCAGCACCGAGACCAGACAAAACTCGCGCAGTGCGCCGAGGTCGCGCTGCTCGGTGATGCGCAGCGTTGCGGTGTCAGCCGCTACTGTCAGGGTGAGCACAATGTCGTCGGCCAGCAGGGCGTGGTGGCGACACCAGCGCTTGAGCGCCACGCCCAGGTCACAGGCACTGATGGAAGCACGTGCCAGCATGCCGTAGCTACCCCAGGGCAGGCGACGGTTGAACCAGCCCAGCGCCTCGTCGTCGAGTTCCTGCATGGCGGCGCCGGAGATGCATTCCATCTGCGCGGCGCTGATGCGTGCGGCAGGATTCATCAAATCATCTGGCGTAATTTGTGCCAACGCCAGGGCGCCAATGGGGTCTTTGCCAAGGCGCGCGTAAGCTTCCACAATGGCGTTGACGAACGCTATAGGAGTGACTGCCGTACCAGCGGTCAAATTGGCCGCAGCGGGCGAACGGGGTGGGTTGGAGGGCACGCCGGGAAGTATGCATTCATGTGGCACGATTTGCAACCTTGGTGGCACCCAGGAATGAGCTGACACTTCTATGCTTGCAGGGTAGACAATGTCGCACACGCCAGCCGACGCTTTTGAACTTAGGAGAGAACCTTATGCCCGTTCTGGAGACCAAACTAAAACCCCGCTCGGCCGACTTCCAGGCCAATGCCGCTGCTATGCGCGTGCTGGTCGATGACCTCAATGCCCAGATCGCCAAAGCGGCCCTGGGCGGCGGCGAGGCAGCCCGGGTCAAACACACGGCGCGCGGCAAGTTGCTGCCGCGTGACCGCATCCAGATGCTGATCGATCCCGGTACCCCGTTTCTGGAGCTCTCGCCGCTGGCGGCGATGAGCCTGTACCGGGACCGGGATGGCAGCGACAGCGCACCCTGCGCCGGCGTGGTCTGCGGCATCGGTCGGGTCGAAGGCGTCGACTGCATGATTGTCTGCAATGACGCCACCGTCAAGGGTGGCAGCTACTTTCCGATGACGGTCAAGAAGCATTTGCGGGCGCAGGAGATCGCGCAGCAAAACCGCCTGCCCTGTATTTACTTGGTTGATTCCGGCGGAGCCAACCTGCCCACGCAGGACGAGGTGTTTCCCGATCGCGAGCACTTCGGTCGCATCTTTTTCAACCAGGCCAACATGAGTGCGCTGGGCATCGCCCAGATCGCTGTTGTCATGGGCAGTTGCACGGCCGGCGGTGCCTACGTGCCGGCCATGAGCGACGAGGCGATCATCGTCAAGAACCAGGGGACGATTTTTCTGGGTGGCCCACCGCTAGTGAAAGCCGCTACCGGCGAGGTGGTCAGCGCCGAAGACCTGGGTGGTGGTGATGTTCACACGCGTCTGTCCGGAGTGGCGGATCATCTGGCGCAGAACGATCTGCATGCGCTGGCGCTGGCGCGCCAGGCGGTCGCGCACCTGAATCACAAGAAAACCGTAGACACTTCGGTGCGAGCGCCGCTGGCACCCAGATTTGCCGCCGAAGAGTTGTACGGTGTGATCCCCACCGACACGCGCAAGCCCTATGACGTGCGCGAAATCATCGCCCGCATCGTCGATGGCTCGGAGTTTCATGAGTTCAAGCCTCGCTTCGGTACGACACTTGTCACCGGCTTTGCGCATGTTGAAGGCATGCCGGTGGGCGTCATCGCCAACAACGGCATTTTGTTCAGCGAATCGGCTTTGAAGGGCTCGCACTTTATCGAGCTCTGCTGCCAGCGCAAGATTGCGCTGGTGTTTCTGCAGAACATCACTGGCTTCATGGTCGGGCGCAAGTACGAGAACGAAGGCATCGCTCGCAACGGCGCCAAGATGGTGACGGCGGTGGCGACGGCGGCGGTGCCTAAATTCACCATCATCATCGGTGGCAGTTTCGGTGCCGGCAACTACGGCATGTGCGGGCGCGCCTACAGTCCGCGCTTTTTGTGGATGTGGCCGAATGCCCGAATCAGCGTGATGGGTGGCGAACAAGCAGCCAGCGTGCTGGCCACCGTCAAGCGCGACGGCATGGAAGCCAGAGGCGGGCAATGGAGCGTGGAAGAAGAAGAAGCTTTCAAGGCACCGATTCGCAACCAATATGAAGAACAGGGCCACCCCTACTTTGCTACCGCACGTCTGTGGGACGACGGCATCATCGACCCGGCCGACACGCGCCGGGTGCTGGCCCTGGGACTCAGCGCGTCGCTCAACGCGCCGATGCCCGATACCCAGTTTGGCGTGTTCCGGATGTAATGGAAAGAAGCTCTCATGTTCAATAAAATTTTGATCGCGAATCGGGGTGAAATCGCCTGCCGCGTCGCTGCGACGGCCCGCCGCATGGCCATCAAGACGGTGGCAGTCTATTCCGATGCCGACGCCAATGCCAAGCACGTCAGCAGCTGCGACGAGGCGGTGCATATCGGTGCCAGCTCGCCCAAAGACAGCTACTTGCGCTGGGAAAAAATCATCGCCGCAGCCCAGGCGACGGGCGCCCAGGCGATCCACCCTGGCTACGGCTTTCTGAGTGAGAACGAAGAGTTTGCGCAAGCCTGCGCCGCTGCCGGTCTGGTGTTCATCGGGCCGCCTGCGTCGGCCATCAAGGCGATGGGGCTGAAGGCTGAATCCAAACGATTGATGGATCTGGCCGGTGTGCCTTTGGTGCCGGGTTACCACGGCGCCGACCAGGACCCAGCCCTGCTGCAGCGCGAGGCCGACAGCATCGGTTACCCGGTGCTGATCAAGGCCAGTGCCGGTGGTGGTGGCAAAGGCATGCGGGCGGTGGACAAGGCGGAGGATTTTGCAGCGGCACTGGCCAGTTGCAAGCGTGAGTCGATCAACAGCTTTGGCGATGATGCAGTGCTGATCGAGAAGTACGTGCAACGTCCGCGCCATATCGAGATTCAGGTGTTTGGTGACACGTTTGGCAACTACGTGTATTTGTTTGAGCGCGACTGTTCGGTGCAGCGGCGCCACCAGAAAGTTCTGGAAGAAGCGCCTGCGCCAGGCATGACGCCCGAGCTGCGCCAGCAGATGGGCGAAGCCGCCGTCGCTGCCGCCCGTGCGGTCAATTACGTGGGTGCCGGTACCGTCGAGTTCATCGTGGAGCAGCCAAGTGCAAAAGCTTCCGAAGGGGCAGTCGCTGAGCAATTTCCCGACGGGCCGCCCCTAGGGAAATTAGTCCCCTCGGGGGGCAGCGATGCACACGAAATGGCAAACGTGGGGGCTTTCTTCTTTATGGAGATGAACACCCGGCTACAAGTTGAGCATCCGGTGACCGAAGCGATCAGTGGGCAAGACCTGGTGGAGTGGCAATTGCGGGTGGCTTGTGGCGAGCCGCTGCCGCTGGCGCAAAGCGATTTGAAAATCACCGGCCATGCCATCGAGGCGCGCATCTGCGCAGAAAACCCGGACAACAATTTTCTGCCGGCTACCGGCACATTGGATGTTTACGGTCTGCCCCCATGCGTGACTTTTGAGCGCTGCAATGGCGGTGTGCGGGTTGACTCCGGCGTGCGCCAGGGCGATGCCATCTCACCGTTTTACGACTCAATGGTCGCCAAACTGATCGTCCATGGCGACAGCCGTGAGCAGGCGCTTTCCAGGCTGGACACGGCGCTGGCCCACACCCACATCGTCGGCCTCAACACCAATGTCCAGTTTTTACGCAACGTGGTGCAAAGCCGCTCCTTTGTGCAAGCGGATCTGGACACTGGTTTGATCCCGCGTGAAACGGCCGTGCTGTTCAAGCAGGAGAGGGTGGGTTTGCCGCTGGCTGTGGCCGGCGCCATCGCGCACACCCTGCTGCGAGAACAAGCGGATGAGGCACTGGTCACCAGCGCCTTGGCCTGGCTGGACCCCTGGGCCCGGCGCGATGGCTGGCGCTCGCATGGCCCCAGCACGCGCCGCTTCGACTACGAGTTTGCTGACCAGGTGCAGGTGGTGCAGATGACCACTTTGCATGACGGTGCCTTGCAACTGGACGTGGCAGGCGAGAGTGGAACTTTTTCGTTCATGCCGGTGACCCAGGGCATCGATGTGCGATTTGCAACGCAGCGACAAATTGTCAGCGTGTATCGAAAAAGCGATGTCATCCATGTGTTTACGGCGAAAGGTGCGACGCAGATCACGGCTATCGATGCGCTGGCCCACGCCGGCGACACCCAGTTGGAAGGCGGGCGTCTGACGGCCCCGATGCCGGGCAAGGTGGTGTCGTTTGCCGTGAAGGTCGGCGACAAGGTGAAAGTAGGTCAGGCACTGGCGGTGATGGACGCCATGAAAATGGAGCACACCATTGCCGCTCCGATGGACGGCGTGGTGGCCGAGTTGTTGTACGCTCCTGGCGATCAGGTGGCGGAGGGGGCTGAGCTGCTCAGGCTCCTGTAAAGCGGGGTACGCTTGGCGTCCATGAAAATTACTTTTTGTTGCACCGATACCAGGGCGGAGCCCTGGCTGGCGGGTCTGCGGGCCGCATTGCCGGCCGCGCAAGTGGAGGTTTGGCAGATAGGTGCACCAGCCGCAGATCACGCTGTGGTGTGGGCACCACCGCAAGCTTTTTTTGATGAACAGTCGCAACTCAAAGGTGTGTTCAATATTGGCGCCGGGGTCGACGCGTTGCTGAAGCTGCGACTGCCAGCGCAGTCCACCGTGGTGCGACTCGATGACGCCGGTATGTCGGTGCAGATGGCCGAGTATGTGTGCCACGCCGTGATACGCCACTTCAGGGAGTTCGACGGCTACGAGGCGGATGTCAAAGCGCTCAAATGGTCTTATCGCAAGCCCCGTGAGCGTGCAGATTTCCCGGTCGGCGTGATGGGCTTGGGTGTGCTGGGCGAGCGTGTTGCCAAAGCGCTGAGGCAGTTTGAATTTCCGGTACACGGCTGGAGCCGCTCCTTCAAGGCCATTGACGGCGTGCGCTGCTTTGCCGGTGCGGCGCAGTTCAAGGACTTTCTGGTGGCAACCAAGATGCTGGTGAACCTGCTGCCGCTCACACCGGATACCCGCGACATCATGCGTGGGGAAACCTTGTCCCTGTTGCAACGGGATGGCTATGTCATCAACGTGGCACGCGGGCCGCATTTGGTGGAAGAAGACTTGATCACACTGATCGACAGCGGACATCTGGCGGGCGCCACGCTGGACGTGTTTCGCACCGAGCCCTTGCCGGCTGAACACCCGTTCTGGCAGCACCCCAAAATTACGCTGACACCGCACACCTCCGCGCGCACCTTGCGGGATGAATCCATTGCCCAGATTGCGGGCAAGATCATGGCACTGGAACGGGGTCAGCCGATTGCCGGTATCGTTGACACTGTGCGCGGCTACTGAAGGTGGCCCCGTCTTTCAATGGAGGAAACGTAGATGAGCATCCCTTCCCGAGTCAAACTGGTCGATGTCGGTCCGCGCGACGGCTTGCAAAATGAAAAACAACCGGTGCCGGCCAGCATCAAAATAGAATTGGTGCATCGGTTGCAGGAAGCGGGACTCCAAGAGATCGAAGTCACCAGTTTTGTGTCGCCGAAGTGGGTGCCGCAAATGGCTGACAACGCCGAAGTCATGGCCGGGCTCCAGCGCAAGTCAGGAGTGCGCTATTCAGTGCTGACGCCCAATCTGCTGGGTTTTGAGGCGGCGTTGAAATCAAAGCCCGACGAGATTGTGGTGTTCGGTGCTGCCAGTGAAGCCTTCAGCCAGAAGAACATCAACTGTTCCATCGCCCAGAGCATCGAACGCTTCGCACCTGTGGTGCAAGCGGCCCGTGCCGCCGGCATCTATGTGCGCGGTGCCATGTCGTGTGCGGTGGGCTGTCCCTACGAGGGCGAGATTGCACCGGAGCGTGTGGCCTATCTGGCCGCCTTGATGAAGGGCATTGGCGTGCAGCATGTGGGAGTGGCCGATACCGTCGGCGTCGGCACACCGCTCAAAGTGCAGCGTGCGATGGAGGCAACGTTGCAGCATTTCGACATCGATGATGTCTCAGGCCATTTTCACGACACCTATGGCCAGGCACTGGCCAACACGCTGGCCGCGATGGAGTTGGGTATCTGGCAGTTTGACACTTCGGTGGCAGGCCTTGGCGGCTGCCCCTATGCCAAGGGCGCGACCGGCAACGTGGCCAGCGAAGATGTGGTGTATCTGCTGCACGGCATGGGCATAGCCACCGGCATTGACCTGGACAAATTGATTGATGCCGGCAAGTTCATCAGTGATTTTTTGCAACGCAAGCCCAATTCGCGTGCGGCGACGGCGATTTTGAACAAGCGGCTGGCTTGATGGACTCGACTCAAGATTCGTCATCGGGACTGCCGCGTCGCACAGCTCCTCGGACTGACGATTGGCCCAGCAACCTGGGTAATTTGCCGGAAGGCGTGCAGCGCGTCATGGCCGCCTTGCAGGCCCAGGGTCATCCGAATATGCCGGTGCTGCTGGACGATGCCGCGCGTACCGCCCAGCAGGCCGCTGATGCGCTGGGCATCGCGCTTGGGCAGATTGCCAAGAGCATCATCTTTCGCCGCAAATCAGACGATGTAGCGGTTCTGGTGGTGACATCGGGCGACAAGCGCGTGGACGAGAAGAAGGTGGCAGCGCTGGTCGGGCCGTTAGGTCGTGCCGATGCCGATTTCGTGAAAATCAAAACTGGCTTCTCCATCGGTGGTGTACCTCCTATTGCTCACGCAACACCTTCTGTGACGTTGATTGACCAGGAGCTTTTCCGCTTTGAAGAAATATGGGCCGCTGCCGGGCATCCGCACGGTGTCTTCAAACTGCGGCCGCAGGATCTAATGCATTTGTCCGGTGCACCGCTGGCCGATGTGGTCGAACATATTGCGTCGCCCTGTATCTCGGTGTGTCGCATGAATGAGCTGACCCAGCTGTGTGAGGGCTGCTACCGCACCATCGACGAGATTATTCAGTGGAGCCGTGCCGATGATTCGGCCAAGCGTGTCATCTGGACGCACATCAGGCAGCGCAACGCCGCGAGCAAAACATGAAGCACATCACTTTCTACCTGGATTTCATTTCACCCTATGCTTACCTGGCGTTCGAGAAACTGCCAGAGGCCCTGATGGGTCATAGTTACAGCGTGAGCTACAAGCCGGTCCTGTTTGCCGCATTGCTCAAGCAGCACGGACAGCTCGGGCCGGCCGAGATACCCGGCAAACGCGACTGGACTTATCGCCAGGTGCTGTGGCTGGCCCATAGCCAGGGTATTGAGTTGCAAATGCCGGCCAGTCATCCTTTCAACCCGCTGGCGCTGTTGCGTCTGGCCGTGGCCTGCGACGTGCAGGGTTTACCGAATCGCTACGTGTGCGAGAACCTGTTTCGCCATGTCTGGCGCGGCGGCGCCGAGGCCATCGACACCCAACGCCTGCAGGCCTTGACGCAACAACTCGACCTCAAGCGCGACGTCAACAGCGACGAGGTCAAGGCCCAGCTCAAAGCGCACACCGATGAAGCTATCGCACTGGGCGTTTTTGGCATACCCACGTTCAAAGTGGACGATAAACTTTTCTGGGGCTTTGATGCCTTGCCCATGCTGCAGGCCTACCTGTCTGGTGACACCTGGCTGGAACAGCATTGGGACGAAGCAGCAAGTGTGGTGCAAGGTGTGCGGCGTTGAATACCAGACATCATGCCGAATGCCTTCAATTTTTCCGCCTCGCCGTTTGACTGCCTGAATCCGGACGAGCAGCGACTGGTTCGCAACAGTGTTGACGTTGTCTATTTTCCCGAGGCCGAGACCATTCTGGACGTCGGAACCGCACCGACCCACCTGTTCGTCATCATCAAAGGCTATGTTTCGCAACTGGAGGGCAATGAGGTCACTACCACTTATGGACCGGATGACTGCTTCGACGGCCGGGGCCTGGTGGCAGGCCGGGTCAGTAGCCGCTTTGTGGCGGCCGAGGAGGTGGTGGCATATCAACTGGCGCGCCAGGCGGTCAGCGACCTGATCGCGTCGAACGCGACTTTTGGCGCGCTTCTTTTTTCCGACCTCGGTAACAAGCTCAGTGCCTTGTCGCAGCGCAAGAGCCAGTACCAGCTGCAATCGCTCACCCTGTCACGGGTGGACGAAGCCTTTTTGCGGCCGGCTTACTTCGTTGATGCCGACACCGATATTCTTTCGGTTGTCACCTTGATTCAGGACAAGCGCACCTCCAATGTGCTGGTACGTGACCGGCAGACCGAGCCACCCCGGTTGGGTATTTTTACCACTACAGCGCTGCAGCGCGCCGTTCTGGACGGCCGCCGACTTGACCAACTGGCGGTTGGTGAGCTGGCCAACTTTTCATTGATCGAAGTAAGGCCTTCCGACCAGTTGGGCGATGCCATGGCGCTCATGCTGCGTCGGCGCGTTCATCGCGTGGTGGTGGTGGAGGCCGGTCAGGTCGTGGGTATTCTGGAGGCGCTGGATCTGTTCAGTTTCCTGTCCAACCAGTCGCACTTGATTACGGTGCAGATCGAGGAGGCAAAAGATCTGGTCGGCCTGAGCCAGGCGGCAGTCCAGATCACCCGCATGATTGCCTCGTTGCACCGCAGTGGCTCGCGTGTCAGTCTGATCGCGAAACTGGTGCAGCAACTCAATGCCCGCTTGTTCGAACGCGCCTGGAACCTGATTGCACCCGTCGATCTGGTGGCCAATAGCTGCCTGTTTGTGATGGGCAGCGAGGGGCGCGGCGAGCAGTTGCTCAAGACTGATCAGGACAACGGCCTGATCTTGCGCGACGGCTACACCCCACCCGAAAATCTGGACACCATCAGTCTGAGATTTTCCAACGCGCTGCAGGAATTTGGTTACCCGGAGTGTCCGGGGCAGATCATGTTGAGCAATCCGCAGTGGCGCAAGAGCGCCAGCGAATTTGGTCAAATGACACGCCAGTGGTTGATCATGCCGGACGGCGACAGCTTGATGAATCTGGCCATCTTCATGGATGCGCACACGGTTTGTGGCGACGACCGTCTGCTGGAACAGGTGCGACGTGGCCTGATGCAGATCGCAACCGACAACGACGCCATATTGAGTCGCTTTGCGGCAGCGATTGATTCCTTCGGCTCCAGCACCGGCTGGTGGAATCGCTTGCTGGGTCTGGGCGAGACCGATCAGCAACTCAATCTCAAGAAAGAAGGCATTTTTCCCATTGTGCACGGCATTCGCAGCCTGGCGATGGCGCATCGCATCCCGGAAATCAGTACCACGGGCCGCATTACGACGCTGGTCAATGAGGGCAAGCTGGATGCCGCCATGGGTCTGGATTTAACTGACAGCCTGCACTATTTCATGGGCCTGAAACTTAAAGCCGGACTGGCTGAGCTGGAAACTGGCAAGGCGGTGACCGGCGCGGTCAACGTGGCACGGCTCAGCAGCCTGGACCGTGACCTGCTGAAGGACACGCTGGGGGTGGTCAAGCGCTTCAAAGCACTGCTGCGCTATCGCTTCCATCTGGACACGATGTAATGCAGGACTTCTTTCTGCCGGCGCTGTGGTGGGCTTCCCTCAAGCGCGAGTGGCTGCTTTACCACCTGGGCATGCCGGCTTTTCGCTTCATGTTCGATCCGGCGCCGGCCGATGAGTGGGTTGCGCTTGACTGTGAGACGACCGGCCTGAATGTGCGCACCGACGAGATCATTTCCATTGGTGCCGTGCGTATTGTCGGCAACCGCATCATGACCAGCGAACGGCTCGAATTGCTGGTGCGCCCGCAGCGCGGCGTGTCGGCCGAGAGTGTGCGCATTCATCGACTGCGTGAACGCGACGTGGCTCAGGGTTTGCCGATCGAGGACGCGATGCAGCGTCTCATGCATTTCATTGGCAGCCGACCCTTGGTGGGTTACTACCTCGAATTTGACCTCGCCATGCTGCACCGCGCCATCTGGCCCATGTTGGGTCAGGGTTTGCCGCAAGCCAAAATTGAAGTTTCAAGTCTGTATTACGACTACAAATTCAGGCAGCTTCCGCCTTATCAACAGCAGGCCAACGCCGATATTGACCTGCGCTTTGCCACCATGATGAATGATCTTGGTCTGCCCGTGCGTGAGGCGCACGATGCTCTCAATGACGCCGTGATGGCGGCACTGGCGTTTATCAAGCTAAAGCAGCTAAGAGATTTGTGACCAGAGCCGGATGGTCAACAAGTAGCTGGTTCAGTGCACAATGTGCGTGCGTCTTCTTGCTGGCGCAGACCGGCAGACATTGCGGGGCCTAACCCCGCCAAAATTGAGAAGTGCCAGAAATATGGTGATGTTGTGATTTAGCGGTGGCTGGTTCCGGCTGGCGCCAACGCCGCCGTGCTGCCTTTGCTCATAGGTCGCGCGTTGAGAGCTTTTGCCGATGGCTACGTCTCGATCCCGTTGCCCTCCCACCTTCTGGCGCTGGGCTTGGCACATGGGAGATGGGGATTCTGGCAAGCGCAAACCTGCTCGGATCAGCAATCGCCGCTTTGGCGCTAGGCACCTGGGGGTATCATTTTCACCATCGAAGGATATTGCTCAGTGCGGCGGTTCTGATGGCTGCAACCGGATTTGCCTTCGCCATCAGTACCGATTTCTGGCCCTTACTTCTGATCGCATTCGTCGGCACGCTGAATCCAAGTTCCGGTGACGTGAGTGTGTTTCTGCCACTCGAGCATGCCCGACTGGCAGACGCTGCTCAGGGTGAGGCGCGCACCGCGCTGTTGGCGCGATACAGCTTGCTTGGCGCGTTGTTTGCAGCCATCGGTACTTTGGCGACTGTTCTGCCCGATCAGCTCGTGGTCTTTACCGGAATCACCAGAATCACGGCATTGCAGATAATGTTCTCGCTCCACGGATTGGTTGGCTGCATGGTATGGCTGTTGTACCGGGGCTTGCCGGCACCGAGACTTGAAGTAAAACAGCTGCCGCCCATTCCCCTGGGTCCCTCGCGCAAATTTGTATTTCGACTTGCCGCTCTTTTCTCGGTAGACTCGTCCGCTGGAGGGCTGGTAGTGAATTCGCTGTTGGCACTTTGGCTGTTTCAACGTTTTGACATGTCCCTGTCGGCGGCTGGCGCCTTTTTCTTCTGGTTCGGACTCCTCATGGCAACGTCCCAGCTCGCGGCACCACATCTGGCGAAAC
>SESD01000442.1_pt1 | contig 25680 bp, 26 predicted proteins | sample 3171411 | NCBI WGS metagenome assembly SESD01 (sample SAMN06051880, study PRJNA518727) | freshwater metagenome | biome: subpolar coniferous forest; feature: holomictic lake; material: water; isolation source: holomictic Lake 442, 16.5 m depth | place: Canada: near Kenora, Ontario | collected...
ATTGCGCTCACTTATTACCAAAGGATATTACGACTTAGCCGATTTTTTGCATGAATACATTAGTTTTATGACGGAGTCAGATTGGCATAATGATACCTAGCAGAATCTTACCATCGCGATTTTTTTCAAACTATGCAAAGGGCATCGGCCCCGAAAAATGTGCAGGAACAGAAGGGCGGAAATGTGTTGTGGCTTTGAAGTTACAATGTACATAATGAACAAGTAATCTGCGTTATCGAATAAACAGCCTATTCAGAAATGAGTAGGCTGTTTCGTGCCTAAAAAACGTTCCACTACTCACAATACTACTAGTCTCACTCCCTATTTACTTTGCATATTTTTTGATCTCAATGTCTGCTTCGGGTCGGAAGCACCGAAATCATGTGGCCGCTTTAGGCGCTGCTATTTGAATTAAAGGATTTGTCTCTTATTAAGTCAGAAAGCACCTGTAGTAATGAGCCTAAATAGATAATAAGCACCCGCAGCCATCATTAAATACATCGGCAAATCACCACTTTTTGAAGTTTCAGATTTATTGGGTGAAGTAATCCAACGATTCAATAGCCATAATGCAAAAATAATCACAGGGATAAGCATCATGCTGGTAGTGGATGCAAACAGTTTGGCTAATCCAGTTTTTAGCCAGCCATCTTCACGAAACAATTCCATGGCGAGGCCAATAATACCAATGAGCATTAAACCCATTCGGACTAGGGCAGCCATTGAGCTTAAATTGCTTTCTGGTTTAATGTTTTTATTTTGACTATATTTGTTGGGGTCTAAATTAGCCATACTTAATTTCTCACTTATTTAAGATGAACCTATTTAAATTCCAGCCAAGTACTTGCTTGGGTCAACCGATTTACCTAGGCGGCGAATTTCAAAGTGTAATTTTACCGAATTACTATCGGTACTGCCCATCTCAGCAATTTTTTGCCCAGCACTTATTTGTTGACCTTCTTTGACAAGTATTTGGTTGTTGTGTGCGTAAACAGATAAGTAAGTTGAATTGTGTTTAATGATGACTAGTTTCCCGTAACCACGTAAATCTGAACCACTATAAATAACTTTACCTGCTGCGGCTGCATTAACTGATTGGCCAGTAGTGCCTGCAATATCAAGTCCCTTGTTGTTGGCCTCATTAAAGCTTGCCGTGACTTTACCTTTAGTTGGCCATGCCCACTCTATATCTTCAGTGGATTCATTAGCAGGTTTGATTTCTGGTTTGCTATCCACATTAGGTTTGTTTGTGGCTTCTGCAGTGTTGGCAACTGGTGTTTTGGTTGTAGGTGAACCTACAATGGGTTTAGCGGCAGGCAGTGGTTTTTTTAAGGCTTCTTCGCTATAGGATTCACGTATTGCCTTAGGTTCGTTAATCGCAATAGCTGTGCCAGGGGTGGTGCTAATAGCGGTACTTTCAGTATTGATGGGTGTAATTTCTACCCCATCACTATTAGGTTGGGTAGGGGCGTCTTTTGACGACTTAAGCTTTAATACTTGACCCACTTGAATATTGTAAGGCGGCGGAATATTATTATTTTGCGCAATGTCTTTGTAATAGTAGCCGTGCTCAAGTCCTATGCTAAATAAATTATCTCCTTTTTTGACCGTGTAAGTATCGGGCCGCCAATCGCCAGCTTTGTATGTTGGTCTAGATGAAGAGGTTTGTTTTTTAGCAACAGGGGTATCGACTTTACTTGTTTTGCTTACTGGTAAACGATCAATAACTGGAGCAGGAGGCGTGCTGCTACATGCTACAAGGCCCATCACTAAGGGTAAGATAGCAAGAAGTAATGTGTTGCGCATCTTTATAATAGGCCGCCTAATAAGGGTACGAATTTCACAGCTTCTAGTTTAGTTTGACGATATTCGAGTTCTGACACGCGCTCTACCAAATATAAAATTTGTTCATCTGTGCCAACTGGAATGACTAAGCGTCCTCCGATGGTAAGCTGATCTAATAAGTCTTGTGGGATGTGGCTGGCGGCAGCTGTAACAATAATGCCATCAAATGGCGCTAGGTCTTTTAGCCCCATATTGCCATCTGCATGGCCTAATTTTACGTTCACGCATTTGAGTTCGCGTAAATGACCACGGGCTTTCATGACCAATGGTCGAATCCGTTCAACTGAATACACTTCTTTGGCAAGTTTAGATAGCACTGCAGTTTGATAACCGCAGCCGGTGCCAATTTCAAGGACTTTATTTAGCGGATTGTTATTGCGTAAAATTTCTGACATGCGCCCTACAATATAAGGCTGAGAAATAGTCTGACCAAAACCGATGGGTAGTGATACGTCTTCATAGGCTCTGATAGACAGCGCCTCATCAACAAAAATATGCCGTGGAATAGCACTTATCGCGGAAAGTACTACCTCATCTTTAATGCCTTGCTCGCGTAAACGCACTAGCATGCGATCACGCGTACGCTGTGATGTCATACCAATGCCGGTTTGTGCGGATGTTCTTAAAATTGCCAACTTAGTTATGCTTTCATGTGTTGTTATTTTCTAGGTTTAACCATTGTTTAATTTCACCTAGTTGTGAGTGATTGGTTAAATCTACTTGAATCGGCGAGATAGAGACTTGTTTGTTTTCTACCGCATAAAAGTCAGTGCCTGCGCCACCATCGTTAGGAGATCCAGCAGCGCCTACCCAATAAACCGTTTCATTGCGGGGCGTTTTGAGCTGTACCACGGGTTCAGCCTTATGGCGTTTACCTAAGCGCGTGACTACGCGACCTTGAAGTTCATTGTAAGGGATGTCAGGCACATTCACATTGAGTAAAGTCGTCGATTGGAAGCCATTTTTTTGGTAGTGCTGTACTAACTCCACGGCAACTCTCGCTGCGGTTTCAAAGTGTGTGGCATTATGCTGAGACATGGAAATTGCTATAGACGGAATGCCAAGTAAATAACCTTCCATTGCTGCTGCAACGGTGCCCGAGTAAATCGTATCATCACCCATATTAGCGCCATCATTAATGCCGCTAATCACCATGTCTGGCATGGTATCCATCAGCCCAGTGAGGGCAATGTGTACGCAATCTGTTGGTGTGCCATTAACATAAAAAAAGCCATTAGCTGCTTTTTTAACGCTTAAAGGTCGATCTAGTGTCAGCGAGTTACTTGCGCCACTTCTATTACGCTCTGGCGCTACTACAGTAATGTCGGCTAGTTTGGCAATGTGTTCTGCAAGTATGCTAAGACCGGGGGCAAAATAACCATCGTCATTTGAGAGTAGTATTTTCATACGCAAATTATAGTAGAAGACGAGGTGATTAGTGCGGCGCTTATCTAAAAAAGCCTTGAAAATCGCAGAATTAAGTCGGTAACATCGCCATTGTTAAGTGATTTTGCTAATTGCAACTCACTTCTTGTAAATTTGCTTCTGGAAAATCAGATTTAAGTTTCTGCAGTTCGGTTATTTTTTCAGCAGCAATATTTTTAAATAGTAAATGAGCATAACCTTTACCTTGGTCATGCAAGGCTTTTGCGATGTCTTTTATGCCTTTGGCTTTAAGCTCCTTGAAGAGTTTGGTAGCAAGTTGTTCATCTTCAAAAATACCAAAAGAAATTGCATTCTTCCATTTAGCATCTTGTACAACAAACAAATCTTTAATGCCAAGCGCTTTTAGCTCTAAGGCTTTAGCCTGAGCAGCTTCAGCAGATTTAAGCGGTGGCTTATATACCCAAAAGCGTTTGGTATCTGGTGTAGTTTGTTCTATGACCAATGGCTGTAAGGCTATATTAGAGGATGCAATTTGTGCATCAGTCACTCTGGCTTTTGAAAATACCCCCCATTCATAACAAGTAAGGGGTTGAGTATTGACTGGTGGCGTATCGTTTGCGGTAGGTATAGCGCTTGATGTTTCAACTGACTTTTTCGGTAAAGATTCTATTTGCTGAGGTGTCAGTATTTTGATTTTTTCTGGATTAATTTCTGCTGTCACTGCCTTGGCTGGGCTAGGTAAAATAAGGTCAGCGTTGAAATAAATTAATAATCCTAAGTTAATGAATATTAATATTAAAATAAACTTTTTAATCATATTGCATGTTCACTTTGCATAAATTTATCTATTAGATACAGACCGTGCAACACTAAATGATCGACGACTAACGCTTGCTTTGTGACATCGCTCATCAAACTATCTTTTATTGCCTGCGCATTGCCTCCGCTAATAAGAATGTAGGGTAATTGTTTACATTCTGTATGGAGGTTATATGACATGAGTGTAATTGCGCCAGTAATAGCCTGTAAAGCCCCATTATGTATGGCGTCAATCGTATTTTTTGGAAAAATATCTTTGTTGAGCGGTACTGTTGATGCAAAAGAAGTGGCTGCAGGTAATTGTGCGGTAGCTTGTCCTAAGCTTTGTTGCATTAAGTTTAAGCCTGGCAATATTAGGCCGCCAATAAACGCTGCTTGATGATGGTTTGAACTAAGCGCATCGATAGTCACTGCCGTTCCCGCATTAACAACTACGCAGGGGGCTTGTTTAATCTCCCAAGCTGCGATGAGTGCAGCCCAGCGGTCGCAACCTAAAGTTTCTGGGTTTGTATAGCGATTAAAAACGCCGCATATTTGTGATGTAGATTTAAGCCAATGTACATTCGAATATCGTGTTAGGTGTATTTCAAGTTGGGATTTAATGGCATTTCCAGCTACATTTGAAATTTGTACATGATCGGCAGCAGGTAAATCTAGTGTTGTTAAAGATGTATTTAGGCAGTAACCATTCTTAAGCAACACACCATTAGCATCAAATAAACCCCATTTGATTCTAGTATTACCTATATCAATTGCTAATAAATTAACTTTTAGTGAGGAATCTATCATAATTCTAGCGCCCGCAGGCTAATCTCACCAGATGAAAAACGTTGTTCACCTAAGGCGGTATTGATGAGTAAAATGCCATCGTCTGCCACCCCATTAACGGTGCCAAAAGTCTCTCTACCATCAGGGTGTAACATTTTGACGGGTTGTTGGTGGTAGGCGTGATGTTTTGTCCATTCATCACGCAGGCTGGTAAAGCCTTGTTGCTCAAAGTGACTTAATACATCAGCCAAATTTTTAAGTATTACGCCGAGTAACTCGTTGGGGTTAATGTTGCTTGTTACAACACTGGCAATATCAGTTGCGGGTTGGTCAATTCGCTCTTTGATTTTTGTTGGCAAATTCAGATTAATGCCAACACCAATCACGGCAGCACTAGGGCCTTCCATGTCACCTTGTAACTCAATCAAAATACCTGCTAATTTTTCAGGAGGTTGATTGTTAGTTACAATCAAAACGTCATTGGGCCATTTGAGTTGCGCTTGGTCGATTCCAAAACTATGCAAAGCGCGAATGAGTGCAACGCCTACGGCTAAGCTCAAGCCAGATAATGCCGAAGCACCACATTGAAATCGCCACAGCAAAGAGAAAGTTAAGCTGGCACCTAAGCCTGCTTGCCAGCTACGCCCACGTCTACCACGACCGTTGGATTGTAAGTTGGCGGCAACACAACTGGCATGTGATTGCCCGCTGCTTAATTTTTTCATCATATAACTATTAGTAGACTCTAGATGATCATGAATCTCTAAATTAAACCATGCGCGATGCTCACCTATAGCCTTTAATACAGCCTGTTCATCTAATAGCGTAACTGCTTGCGGCAGTTTATAACCTCGCCCGCGTACTGAAAAAATCTCAACACCTAGTTTTTCGGCAGCTTGTAGGGCGTTCCAAACCGTAGCGCGCGACACTTTTAGTTGCTGAGCAATATCTTCCCCGGAGTGAAATTTTCCGTCTGTGAGTAACCGTAATATAGGAAAAGTAAGTGTGTTCATGACAAAATGAAGTTTAGCACAGGGCTAATTAATGTAATTTAATTTAAAGTAAAGTTAGTTAAATCAAGTTAAAGCAAGCCTGGCTTCAACAGTGTAAAATAAGCAAATTATTTTGAATTAACTTTTAAGTCCATTATGGCATCTGAAAAAATACCCACCCCCCTAGGCTCTAATTTTATTCGTGCAATTGTTGATAAAGACCTTGAGCAAGGCGTTTATCAATCACGTAAATGGGCAGGTAGCCCAGGTGATGCGGCGCACCATGCGGATGGTCAGCCTGATGTTGCAAAAATTCGTACACGGTTCCCCCCTGAGCCCAATGGCTATTTACATATTGGCCATGCCAAATCTATCTTTTTGAATTTTGGCTTGGCGCGTGATTACGCAGGTGTTTGTCATTTGCGTTTCGATGACACTAACCCAGAAAAAGAAAGCCAAGAATACGTCGACAGTATTACTGATGCGGTGAAGTGGTTAGGTTTTGGTTGGCAAAATAATAACGAGAGCAATTTATATTTTGCCAGTAATTATTTTGATTTTATGTATAGCGCCGCTGAGAGTTTGATTGAACATGGTCATGCTTATGTAGATAGCCAAACGGCTGAAGAGATGCGCATTACACGTGGCACTTTGACGGAAGCGGGAAAAAATTCACCATGGCGTGATCGTACTGTGGCTGAAAATATGCGCTTATTCCGTGAAATGCGCGATGGTTCACATGCAGATGGTAGCCTAGTATTACGCGCAAAAATTGACATGGCCTCAGCCAATATCAATTTACGCGACCCCGCCATTTACCGTGTACGTCGTGCGCATCATCATAATACGGGTGACAAGTGGTGTATTTACCCAATGTATACGTTTGCACATCCGATTGAAGATGCGCTAGAGCAAGTAACACATTCTATTTGTACGTTGGAATTTGAAGATCAACGCCCATTTTATGATTGGCTATTAGCACGTTTAGCTGAAGCAGGCTTGTTAGCACAGCCTTTGCCTAAACAATATGAATTTGCCCGCTTAAACTTAACTTATGTGGTGTTATCAAAACGCAAACTGATTCAATTGGTAGAAGAAAAACATGTATCAGGCTGGGATGATCCTCGCTTACCAACTTTGGCTGGCGCACGCCGTCGTGGTTATACGGCAGCAGGTTTTAGATTGTTTACCGATAGAATTGGCGTATCTAAAGCTGATTCATGGATTGAATACACCATACTTGAAGACTGTATGCGTGAGGGGCTTAACGAGTCAGCCGAACGCCGTATTGCTGTATTAGATCCCGTTAAATTGGTGATTGATAACTATCCCGCCAATCAAGTAGAAGACTGTTTCGCACCCAACCATCCATTGAAGCCAGAGTTAGGTAAGCGCTTGGTGCCACTCACTCGTGAGCTATGGATAGAGCGCGAAGACTTTATGGAAGAACCTAGCAAAGGATTCTTTAGATTAGTCCCTGATGGCTTAGTGCGTTTACGTTATGGCTATGTAGTGAAATGTACAGGCTGTGAAAAAGATGCGACTGGCAAAGTGACCATCGTGCATTGTGAATATTTACCTGAGACTAAATCAGGTACACCTGGCTCAGATAGCGTTAAAGTAAAAGGCAACATTCACTGGGTCTCTGTTCAACATGCCTATGAATGTGAAGTGCGCTTGTATGATAGATTATTCAAGGAAGCACATCCGGGCGAGGGCGATAGAGATTTCTTAAGTGACATTAACCCAAACTCAGTCACGCTCATCACTGCACAGTTAGAACCAACTTTAAAAGATGCAAAAGCAGAAGATAATTTTCAATTTGAGCGACATGGTTACTTTGTGGCAGATAGGAAAGACAGTGTAGCTGGTAAGCCGGTGTTTAATCGTACAGTTACATTGCGAGATGCTTGGCAGAAATAAGCCGCCTACGTTCTAGGCAATAAGTTTCGCCTTATCTTACATATGAGCAATTTTGTCACTTACCAATTGTTGATAGACGTGCAGCAACCGGTAACATTAGCAATTGGTAAGCTTGGGTCATTCGATTTTCCTGCTGGACATTACATTTACACGGGCAGTGCGAAACGAAATATTGAGGCGCGGATTGCCCGCCATTTAGCTGAAGATAAAAAGTTAAGATGGCACATTGATTATTTATTAAATTCAACTTATGCGTCTATCACTAAGGTAGAACGCTTTGCTGAGGCTGAGTGCGAAATTAATCAGAAAACTTTGGGGGCGACCTTGTTCCCTAGATTTGGTGCATCAGACTGCCATGCCGGCTGCATTAGTCATTTGAAGTATATGGCGCGTTAATGTAAATCTGGTAAATACAGTGTTTAGCAATCCTTCAATCAATCACGAAAAAACCTAGATTCCCTTTTTTTCTGCCGATGGCGATACGCCAATAAAACAATCAAACCAGCGACGTTAGGTAGCCAAATTTTTGGGTTAGACCATGGGATGCCATCGATAGTGAAATCTGAAATTGGCCAGAATATAGGAGTTGGAAAATACCTTAAGCTATGGAAGGGGAAGTCCAGCACAATGTGAAATGGCCAGCCTAGCATGGCGAATGCAATATCACGTCGCCATAGGGCGACTAGCCCAATAATGGGTAGGCAAATCACAAAGCTATGCCAAATATCGTAAGAAATAAATAACCAGCTTGGCATGCCAGCTAAGGGCGGAGGGCCGACTTGATAGCTGCCATCAATGACACGCAATACAAGATAAGCGCCAAATGAACATAAGTCAGGCAAAGCACCGAAAAGGAGTGCCAACCAAGTATGGCGACGGTAGCCAAAAAGGCCGTAGCCCCAAAGTGCGTGACTAAGAGTATCCATATCGTTTTACTAAATCCAATCCTTGAGTAATCATAGCGAATGTATTAGGCTATTAGGCATTACATCATACATTTGATTTTATGCGCCGTATTTTCATTATTCTTCCCCTTATTTTATCTATAGCCGTAGCACTTTGGTGGTTTAATCGCCCGCAGCCTATTGCCGTCATATTGGTAGAGGTTACTCATGGTAAGGTTGAATCTAGCGTTGCCAATACACGTGCAGGAAGTGTTGAGGCTTGTCAGCGGACTAAACTTTCACCTATTAGTGGCGGACGTATTGCCTATTTAGGTGTTAAAAAAGGTGATCATGTTAAAAAAGGGCAAGTGTTACTGAAGTTGTGGAATGATGATCAACAAGCGCAAAGCCACTTAGCGCAAACGCAAGTAGCAAGTAGTCAGCAGCGTATCGTTGAAATATGCGCGATAGCCGATAATGCGATTCGTGAAGCTGCCCGTACAGTCAAGTTGCGCGCGCGCGGCTTTGTTTCAGAAGGTGCGGAAGAAAAGGTCCGTTATGAGGCGCAAGCGAGGCGAGCGGCTTGTGAAGGTGCGCGTGCCGATGTTGCGCAAGCACAAGCACGAGTGAATGTGACTAAAGTGGAACAAAATCGGACGGTGTTAATTGCGCCATTTGACGGCATCGTCGCAGATATTGTGGGTGAACTGGGTGAATACACCACACCCTCGCCACCAGGCGTAGCTATGCCGCCTGCGATTGATTTGATTGATGATACTTGTCTATATATTGAAGCGCCTATGGATGAAGTAGATGCACCTAAAATACGCGTTGGTCAGCTTGCGCGTGTTTCATTAGACGCATTACCAGGCAAGCAACTGGCCGGGCATGTAAAACGTGTTGCCCCTTATGTGCTTGCTGTTGAGAAGCAAGCACGTACAGTAGATGTGGAAGTAGCACTAGACGATTTTAGCGGGAACACTGCTAATAGCCCACAGTTATTGGTAGGGTACAGTGCTGATGTGGAAATTGTCTTAGCTAGCCACGATAACGTATTGCGGGTGCCCACTTCTTCCTTGCAGGAAGGTAATAAAGTACTGATTTATCTGCCTGAAACTAAAAAACTAGAGCAACGCGTAATTAAGTTAGGGATTACCAACTGGGAATACACGGAAGTACTCGATGGCTTAAAGCAGGGTGATTTTGTCGTTGCATCGTTGGAGCGTGAAGGTGTGAAGGCGGGCGCTTTGGTAAAACCTGAAAATTTGCCTCGAACAAACAAGACTAAGTAAATATGTCTGTTGAAAGTCTTATTCAACTTAATTCAATAGAGCGTACTTTTACGCTTGGCGATAGCAAAGTGCATGCGTTGCGAGATGTTAATTTAGCCATTTTACCCGGTGAATATATTGCGGTGATGGGCCCATCTGGTTCTGGTAAATCTACCTTACTTAATTTGATTGGATTATTAGATCGTGCCGATGCTGGCGCATACAATCTAGAAGGTCGTGATGTGACGACACTTGATCAAAATGAGTTAGCAAAAGTGCGTAGTGAGCGTATTGGTTTTATTTTCCAGAGCTTTCATCTTGTGCCTCGTTTGACTGCCGCAGCAAATATTGAGTTGCCACTCACTTTGTCCGGCATACCTGCCGCTGAACGCAATAAGCGTGTGGTACAAGCGCTTAAAGAATACGGGTTAACTGATCGTGCACAGCATCGTCCAAATGAACTGTCAGGTGGACAACGCCAGCGCGTCGCCATTGCACGAGCTACCGTGCAACGCCCGGCAGTGCTGTTGGCAGATGAACCGACGGGTAATCTTGATCGCGTTACTGGCGAAGAAGTCATCCGTTTGCTTGAAGCGCTCAATGCACAAGGCATGACCCTCATCGTGGTGACGCATGATCCAGTGCTAGGGGCCCGCGCAAGGCGGCAGATTAGAATGGAAGACGGTAGTATTGTGAGTGACGTTACTCAGGCTTCTTAGCACATCTTAAATCATGAAGTTCACTGACACATTACGCTATGCAAGTGACGCTGCAACGGGAACTCCATTACGAACGGGTTTGCTGATGCTGGCGATGTCAATTGGTGTGGCCGCTGTCGTGATTTTAACTGCACTAGGGGATGGTGCACGTCGCTACGTGGTAGGTGAATTTTCTGCCATAGGCAGTAATTTGGTCATTGTGTTGCCTGGACGATCAGAAACGCGCGGTTTTAATCCTGCTAACCTGATTACTAGTACGCCTAGAGATTTAACCGTGAATGATGCCACAGCCATACTCCGATTGCCTGGTGTTGCCCGTATTGCGCCCATTCTGATTGCTACCTCTGAAATTAATGCGGCTGGCAAATTGCGCGAAGCGATGTTGCTGGGTACCAGTGACGAATACATTCATGTGCGTCAGCAAAAATTAGCATTAGGTCGATTTCTTTCTAAAGATGATTTAGGTAATGGCGCCGCTGAGGTGGTATTAGGGGCGGGTATACGTCGAGAGATTTTCGGTCTAGAAAATCCACTAGGTAAAACAGTACGCATTGGCGATAGGCGCTTACGTGTAGTGGGTGTGCTCAGTGAAGGTGGGCAGGGCATGGGTATGACGACTGATGAATTACTGATAGTGCCAATTTCAATCGCACAAGCCATGCTTAATACCAACACCTTGTTCCGCATTTTGGTTGAGGCGCGTAGTCGCGAACAAATTGGCGAAGTGAAAGCAAGTGTCCTTAAGTTGATTACTCAACGACACGAGGGCGAGGAAGATGTGACGGTCATTACACAAGATGCTGTCCTTAAAACTTTTGATAAAATTTTAGGGGTGCTCACACTTGGCGTCGCAGGTATTGCTGCGATTAGTCTTGCTGTAGCAGGTGTTTTGGTAATGAATGTGATGCTAGTATCAGTAGCACAGCGCACGGCTGAAATTGGCTTACTTAAAGCTTTGGGGGCAACATCTTCAGCCGTAAGAGAGTTATTCATGGCAGAAGCCATGTTGTTGTCACTTAGCGGTGGTTTACTGGGACTAGGTTTAGGCTATTTAGGGGCGGCATTATTGCGTTATCTTTATCCTACTTTTCCTGCCTATCCACCGCTATGGGCTGTGTTGGCCGGCTTAGGCACCTCATTAGCCTCGGGGCTAATTTTTGGTGTAATGCCAGCACGTCGTGCTGCTCAACTTGATCCGATAGAAGCGCTGTCTAAACGGTAACAATTTGATGCTTATTGTTGACTCTACACGTTTTGCATTACAAGCGATGACCTCACACCGTATGCGTAGCTTTCTTACGTTACTTGGTATTGCTGTGGGTATCGCAGCAGTCATTTTATTAACCTCGATTGGCGAGGGTGTGCATCGATTTGTGTTGGCAGAATTCACGCAATTTGGCACTAATGTCATAGGCGTTTCTCCAGGTAAGGTAAAAACTGGCGGTCAGCCACCTTCTGGCATTCCCACTACCGCGAGATTGCTCACGCTAGAAGACGCAGCGTCGCTAAAAAAATTACCGCATGTGACTGGCTCTACCCCAACGGTGTGGGGAAATTCTGAGGTGGAGGCGAATGGCCGTTTAAGGCGTACCACCATTTATGGCGTTGATGCAGACTTTACAAGGGTATTTAGCTCTACCGTTAATATAGGTAATTTTTTGCCACGAGAGGGGGCAGGTGGTTCTCGAGGGTTTGTGGTATTGGGCAGTAAGTTACGTAATGAATTATTTGGTAGCACTAATCCGCTAGGGGCAAAGCTACGTATCGGCGGACTACACTTTAGGGTAATTGGTGTGCTCGCGCCTAAAGGTCAATTTTTAGGCATTGATTTAGATGATACGGCTTTCATTCCGGCTTCGCGTGCGCTAGAACTATACAACCGAGAAGGTTTGATGGAAATCCATGTCACCTATGCCGAGGGAGTGCCTTCATCTAGCGTCGCAACTGCTGTGAAGAATCAACTCAAAATTCGGCATGGGCATGAAGATTTTACTGTCACGACCCAAGAAGATATGCTCAAAACGCTGTCTAATATTTTGAATATTCTCACAATGGCAGTCGGTGCATTAGGTGGAATTTCTTTGTTGGTAGGCGGCGTGGGGATTGTCACGATTATGACAATATCCGTCACCGAGCGTACCAATGAAATTGGATTGTTAGTCGCATTAGGCGCAAAACAACGCACCATACTTAATTTATTTTTAAGTGAATCAGTCATACTGGCTTTGCTAGGTGGTGCACTAGGTTTGTTGTTAGGCGTTGGCCTGGCACAATTGATTCGTTTAGCATTACCCACATTACCTGTGCACACACCATGGAGTTTTGCGTTTGCAGCGCTGGTAATGTCGGCATGTATAGGATTGCTAGCGGGCGTATTGCCTGCAAGAAGCGCTTCACGGTTAAATCCTATTGAAGCATTGCGGGCAGAGTAACGTAGCTTAGCTTACTTGATTAACTGTGCATATTTTGCCCGTATCTTAGCTGCCTTAGGGGCTGCCACTGCCATGCAATAAGGTTGATTAGGATTCTTATCAAAGAAGTACTGATGGTATTCTTCTGCCGGGTAAAACAGTTCTGCACCATTGATTTGCGTCACGATGGGCGCATTAAAGATATTCGAGGCATTAAATTCCGCAATCATTTTTTCAGTGGCCTCACGTTGCATTTGATTTTGACAGAATACTGCTGAGCGATATTGCGTGCCTATATCATTGCCTTGGCGGTTAGGTGTGGTTGGGTCGTGCGATACTAAAAACACCTCTAGTAAAGTTTCAAAGCTCACTTGGTCCGCGTCAAAGCTAATCTGTATTGCCTCAGCATGGCCTGTGTCACCATTGCAAATCGCTTTGTAGTTTGGATTAAGGGTATGCCCGCCAATATAGCCAGAAACTACTTGATTGACGCCACGCAGTTGACTAAATACAGGCTCTGTACACCAAAAACAACCGCCTGCAAAAATTGCAATTTGTTCATTACTCATAAAATCTCCTTTAAATTCCTTTTAAAATTGGCCTTAACTTTTGTTAATTAACTTTACAATAGTTAGTCAATCTTCCATTCAAAACATTGCATCAGGTTTAACTATTTTTTTAATCATGAGCTTGAACGCGTTATATGTAGATTTTAACTCGTACTTTGCTTCGGTTGAGCAGCAACTGCTGCCGGAGTTACGTGGCAAGCCTATTGGTGTTTTAGCTGTAATGGCAGAAACCACCTGCTGTATTGCTGCAAGTTATGAGGCTAAAGCGTTTGGCGTAAAAACTGGTACGCTTGTACGTGATGCGCGCAAACTGTGCCCTGATATTATTTTTGTTGAAGCAAGGCCGCCCATTTATGTGGCGTTTCATCATAAACTGATTGAAATTGTAGAAAGCTGTACACACGTAGAGAAAGTACTTTCAATAGATGAGATGGTGTGTCGGTTGACGGGAAGCCAGAAAATTCCTGACAATGCGCTCAAGCTGGCTGCAATCATTAAGCGAGCCATTCATAAGCAGTTTGATTATATCCGTTGCTCCATCGGCATTGCACCGAATACCTTTTTGGCTAAAACTGCGTCAAATATGCAAAAGCCAGATGGCTGTGTTTTGATAGCGCAGCATGAACTTCCCAGCCGGCTCTATGATTTGCGCTTACGTGACTTAAATGGCATCGGGAAGCAAATGGAAGCGCGGTTAAATCGTTACAAAATTACTACGGTAGAGCACTTATACGCAGCTAATCGTCAACAACTACAGGCTGCGTGGGGTAGCATAGAAGGCGAGCGTATGTACGACAAGTTGCGTGGCTTAGAACCTTATTACGTTAAAAATGCACGCAGTAGTTTAGGGCACTCCCATGTGTTGCCACCTGAGCAACGTAATGAAGTAGGCGCAAAGGCAGTGATACATCGCTTGTTGCAAAAGGCCTGTGTACGTATGCGTAGTTACGATTTATTGGCCAGCAGAATCAGTATCAAGGTTAAGTTTAGAGATAGTGCTGAATATAAAGCGCTACCTAGCTGGGGGATGGAAAGTGCTATTTCGCCAACGGATAGCACCTTACGTTTAATTGAGGCGCTCGAAGCATTTTGGTTGCATTATCCCAAAGCTATGCATCAACCTTTCTCTGTAGGGATATCCTTTTCTGGTCTAGTGACAGCCGAAGAGGTAGCAAGAGATTTGTTTCAAATAGAACCCATTGAAAATGAGAAAAAACTGAATAATGCGATTGATACGCTCAATTTAAAATTTGGTAAAAATACTATTTATTTTGGGGGAGCACATCAGGCGTTAAAAGATGCGCCTATGCGTATAGCATTTAATCATATTCCTGATTTAGTGGTAGAGGGGGACGCTTAAAAAATATTCTTTATGCCAGTTAAAACTTAGCACCACGAAGGTTACAGACTTTTGTGGCTGGATTTTCAGCAGACATCATATCCATCTGGCTTAATTTCATGGCGATGGCGCAATCTACACACTTACCTTTAGATTCATCGTAACCAATAATTGCTTCTAAACCTTTGACGTTGGTCATAATCGTTTCATCTAAAACGGCTTCACCCATTTTTGCGCCAGTAATATCAGCGCCTGTTAAGTCAGCTTTACTAAAGTCTGCACGAAATAAATCAGTGTTACGTAAGTTGGCATTTCTAAAATCGGCAAATTTGAAGTTTGAGCGATTGATGTCTGCACCTTCAAAGTTGCTGTTGGAAAATTTACCGCCAATCGCATCAAAACGCATTGCACCCATAGGTTGGTTGCCAATATCTAACCCAAAGCGGCCTTTTACAATGGTCGCTTCACTCATATTTACATTGCCTAAAGTCCCTATCATGCGGGCGTTAGTGAGGTTGGCGCCATGAAAATTGGTTTTATCAAAAATCGCCTGAAAAATCGTAGCGTTAGTGAGGTTAGTATTGCTTAAGTCGGCATTTTCAAGTCGCGCTAGATTTAAGTAAGCCCCTTGTAGATTAGCGCCGGTTAATTTAGCCCCCATCAATTCCGCGCCAAAAAAACTGATATTTTGCATATTGCAATGGCTTAAATTCATACCATTGAAAACCAAGTAGCCAGCGTCTTTGTTACTTAAGTCACAAGTTTTGCTGTTAATTTGTTTAAGTGCATCAGCTTGGCTGATTTTCTCACGAATAGGCTCAGCATTTTTAGCGTAAAAGGCATTGGCCTTATTGATGATGTTATCCGGCGTAAGTAAGAATGTCTCGCGTGAAGCTTTACTGCCAAAACAGTAGGTTTTGTTTTTGTAGAGTTCATTAATTTCGCACTTAGTTTGAATCATCACCCCATCAGATAAGCCAGTTGTGCAGTGATCGCCAAACTCGCCAGCAAATGTAAGGTTGGCTAAAATTAAGCCAAAAACTAAAATTAACTGCTTAATTATATTCATAATTTCTCTCCAAAGTGCCGCATCATTATTGAATAACTAACACATAATTTTAATTAAATGATAAGTAAACGATATCTGATATTACTGGGAGGTGCAATGCTTATTTGGCGCACTTGAGCCAAATATTATGAAAAATTATTACATATGGTTAACAATTATTCCGTATTCCTAATTGATCTTAGTCGCGTTAAGTGACTATCTGCAAAATAAATCGCAGAGATTGAAATTAAAAATCAATCTATCGCGCTAATAATCAGCGTAACCAAAATCTAGAATTTTTAGGTTAGAACAATAGGAGAAGTAAATTGAATATTCCAAAAAAGATGCAAGTTAAAATGCTAATACCAACTTTATTGATAGCAGTTTTTACTGCGCCTGCCATGGCTGGTGATCAATATAGCGATACCGCTCGCGTACTTTCTGCAACCCCCCAAACTGAACGTGTGAATATGCCACGTCAAGAATGCCGTACCGAGTATCAACAGCAAACTTATAGCAATGGGTCTAACAATTCTATTGCTGGTGCTGTCATTGGAGGTATTGCAGGTGGCTTGCTAGGCAATACGATAGGTAAAGGTAATGGTCGTGTAGCTGCGGCAGCAGTAGGTGCTGGTGTTGGGGCGTTGGCTGGCAATAGCATAGGTAATAATCAAAATGGCGCTAGTACAAGGTCTGTTCCAGTTCAAAGCTGTTATCAAGTAGATAATTGGCAAGCAGTGAACAGTGGCTATTTAGTCACTTATGAATATAACGGTAGAACCTATACAACCGTCACAAATAGTCACCCTGGCACGTATATTGATGTGAATGTTGTCATAGAGCCGCGTAGCCGTATGGTGCCACCGGTTAGCTATTTAGAGCCGATTAGATATAGCAACCAAGAACATCGTGATCGTGATGAACATCGTGCATGGGGTAATCGCCACGATGATGATAACCGTCGTGGGGAGCAGTACGGAGAACGTCGTTACTACTAGTTATTGAATCGCCCGATAACGCTTAATCTCAAAACCTCAGTGCCTGCTAAGGCTACTGAGGTTTTATATATTAATATCTCCATATCGCTGTGCTTGCAAGTAAAATCTAAGCTACAGACACTACATTAAGAATATTGCGTGAAAATAACCATAGATTGCGAGTTAACGTCGGCGTTATCAGTTTTGCAAAGTCAAAGCGCTTTGGCGCAATTGCTGGCTAAAGGGCAGGTGGTAGTAGTAAATATGCCGCTTGAAGCCATGGTTTGTGAACAGTATGCCTTGTCATCCTCCCCAGATTATCCCATTGCGGCAATTACTGCTGAGGCCGATGGCCTAGCGGTGGGTGATGCTTATTGGTTACGGGCAGCCCCAGTACATTTAGCCTTGCAACGCGATTGCTTTAGCCTTAGCGAACCTATCCCTTTGCAGTTGGCTCATGAACATGCCGCGCTCATGCTTACCAAATTGAACGCGCATTTTAACCAAGATGGATTAAGTTTTTTGCAGGGCAATTCAGATGCTTGGTATTTAAAATCAGCGCAGTCACCACAAATTAAAACGACACTCCCTAGTGTTGTTGTTGGCAAAAATATCCATCAATTTTTACCGCAAGGTGTATCTTCATCAAGTTGGTTAGCGGTGCTCAATGAAGTGCAGATGCTGTTACATGAGCACCCAGCCAATGTGGCACGTGAGGCGAAGGGTGAAGCTGCCGTGAATAGTGTATGGTTGTCTGGCGGCGGCGTGATGCCCAGTGTTAAAACCTTGCCAAATGATACAAGTACCTTGATGGCTAATAGCATTTTTTATCAAGGTCTAGCTAAATGGGCTGGCTTAACATGCTTGGCATTACCTAATCAGTTAGAGGCTGTTTTGCAAAAGCCTCAACAACAGGTACGATTGGAATTATTGGCAACGCATGATTTAGATGAAAGCTGGTTTAGTTCGCTATTAGCAGCATTAAAAAATCATAAAATTAAACAACTAACGCTTAATTTAGGGTTTTATGATAAATGCTTAGTCGTTAATCTTAAGCCTATGGACCTTTACAAATTTTGGCGTAGCGCAAGGCCTGTGATGGATTATCTACAATGACCAAAATAGTGCAACGTAAAGCTCAACCCAAGGTGGTTCAGCATTTAGAGGCCTCAGGTATTTCTGCACTCATGGCACGTTTGCTGTCTGTGCGAGGCGTTACTGAGGTGACGCAAATCAGTGCTAATTTATGCCATTTGTTGCCACCACAGACACTCACACACAGCGCAAGTATGGCGAGGCTTTTAGCTGATGCGATTCAAGCGAATAAGAAGTTGTTAGTGATTGGGGATTATGACGCTGATGGTGCGACCGCCACGGCGGTTGCTATTAAAGGCTTGCGTGCGTTTGGTGCAAAAGTTGAATTTTTAGTGCCCAATCGCTTTGAATATGGCTATGGATTGACGCCTGAAATTGTGGCGCTAGCCGCCACTCAAACCCCCGATGTGATTATTACGGTAGATAATGGTATCGCCAGTGTGGATGGTGTTGCAGCGGCCAACGCGCTTGGCATACAGGTGTTAATTACTGATCACCATTTACCGGGTCAAGTGCTACCACAAGCCGCTTGTATTATTAATCCTAACCAACATGGCTGTACGTTTTCTAGTAAAAATCTAGCCGGTGTTGGCGTCATGTTTTATGCTTTATTGGCTTTACGTGCAGAGTTTAGAGTGCGCGGTGCTTACACGCTCACAGCAGAGCCAAATTTGACAGAATTACTTGATTTAGTGGCACTGGGGACGGTGGCAGACTTGGTGAAGCTAGATGATAATAATCGTATTTTGGTTGAGCAAGGCCTGCGTAGAATTAGAGCAGGCGCTTGCTCGCCAGGTATATTAGCCTTATTGCGTGTCAGTGGTCGCCAGCCCCAAACTACCAATGCGCAAGATTTAGGTTTTAGCGTAGGCCCACGCTTGAATGCGGCGGGCAGGCTAGATGATATGACATTAGGCATTCAATGCTTACTGGCTAAAACAGACATTGATGCGACAAAAATTGCACAACAACTACAAGATTTAAATATGCAGCGCCGTAGCATAGAGGCGGATATGCAAGAGGGTGCAAGCCTGTCTTTGGATGACATTGATGTGGCCAATCTATTTTCAATTAGCATGTACCAAGCCGATTGGCATCAAGGTGTGATAGGTATTTTAGCTTCGCGCATCAAAGAACGTTATCACCGCCCCGTGATTGTTTTTGCTGATGCTGGAGATGGACTACTCAAAGGCTCAGGCCGTTCTATTGCCGGCTTGCATTTGCGTGACGCACTGGATTTGTTGAGCAAGCACCAACCTGATTTAATCTTAAAATTTGGTGGCCATGCCATGGCGGCAGGCCTGACGATTAAACAGCTCGATTTTGAATTATTTAATCAAAGCTTTGAAGCGGTAGTTAAAAGCTTGATTACCGAGACTGATTTAGAATCCGTACTAGAAGTGGATGGCAGCTTAAACCCTAGTGATATGACCTTTGCAACAGCGCAGATGTTGGAGAGTCAAGTGTGGGGGCAAGGCTTTGCTCCGCCATTATTTTATGATGAATTTGAAGTGATTAATCAACGCATATTGGGTGAAAAACACCTGAAACTGACTTTAAAGACGATAGATAAACCTTTGGTGATTGATGCCATTTACTTTAATCATTCGGCATTGCTCGCCAGTACAATTCAAGCGGCCTATCAGTTACAAACCAATAGCTACAATGGTGTGCAAAAAGTACAATTGAATTTGCAATATATTGAAAGTTAACTTTAGGGTGACCTATCATTAATATCGAACAATCAGATTCTCATCTACTGGTGCAAAGCATGTTCCAACCAGCTTTGCCACCTCGTCAAAGTGATTCGCACAAAGGCTCGTTTGGTAGCGTAGCGATTATTGGCGGTGATACTGGCATGGTAGGCGCTGTACTGTTGGCGGCGCGAGCGGCATTATTGAGTGGTGCAGGGCGTGTGTACGCCTCTATGTTGGCTAGTGGTGCGCCGACGGTAGATTTAATCCAGCCAGAAATTATGTTTCGTTCACCTGCCGAGTTAAATCAATTAAAGCAGTTGAACGCATTAGTCATTGGGCCCGGCCTTGGGCAATCAAAAGATGCCATTGAATTGCTTGAGTGTTGGTTAACTCAGACTGTGCCTATGTTGATAGATGCGGACGCCCTAAATTTAATGGCTCAGCATACCCATTTAGTGGCTATCTGCAAACAACGTCAGGCAGAAACAGTGATTACGCCACATGTCGGTGAGGCAGCTAGATTGCTTGCTACTACCAGTGAAGACATCCAAAAAAATCGTACTGAATGTGCGCTGAAGCTAGCTAAATTATTGCACGTTACGTGTGTGCTTAAAGGCGCTGGCAGTATTTGTGCGCATACTGATGGCACATGGTTTATCAATACTACTGGCAACCCAGGGCTTGCTAGTGGTGGCACTGGGGATGTGCTGAGCGGCATTATTGCTAGCTTAATGGCGCAAGGCTTAACTGCGTTAGATGCCGCCAAGCTGGGTGTTTACTTGCATGGTGCGGCGGCAGATGCTTTGCTTGCAGAAGGGCTTGGTCCTGTAGGATTAACCGCCTCAGAAGTGGCATTGGAAGTACGCAATATCATTAATCAATTAAATGCATGTAAAAGTATTTAATGAGTAGATGCATTAGGAATTTCTAATTTTGACCAATTCGCTAAATAAAGAATGGACGCTTGCGATAGGCGGTATGAGCTGCGCCTCATGTGCTAATCGGGTAGAAAAAGCGCTGGCTAAGGTGCCGGGCGTGTTGTCGGCTGAAGTGAATCTTGTCATGGAAACGGCGAAAATTTCAGTGACGCCAGAGGTGGTGACCCCAGATCAGTTGGTTGATGCGGTCGTGGCTACAGGCTTTCAAGCCAAAGTGATTCATCAAGAAAGCCCTGTCGTTGCTGAGTTTAATCAGACTCAGCAAGCAAGTATGCCTGATTGGGCCCCAGTGGCAATTTCTGCTTTGCTATCATCACCCTTGTTGGTGGCAATGCTACTAGCATGGGCGGGTTGGCAAGGCCAGTTGCCAGCATGGTTACAGTGGACGTTAGCAACGCCTGTACAGTTTTGGTTGGGTTGGCGTTTTTATAAAGCGGGTTGGAACGCCTTGAAAGCAGGTGCAGGCAATATGGATTTACTGGTCGCACTAGGTACTTCAGCGGCTTATGGTTTGAGTGTGTATTTATTATTCAACCCCATGCATGTTGGCATACAACATTTATATTTTGAATCTTCAACCATCGTTATCACCTTAGTGTTGCTTGGTAAATGGTTAGAAACGCGCGCTAAAAAGCAAACGACAGAAGCGATTCGCGCACTTAATGCCTTACGGCCTGAACGCGCCAGCGTGCTGCGTAATGGTCAAGAAGTACAACTTGCCATAGATGCAGTGCTAGTGGGCGATATTGTTGTGATACGTCCTGGTGAGCGTATTCCTGTTGATGGGCGTGTGCAGCAAGGTGAAAGTCAGGTTGATGAATCTTTAATTACCGGTGAAAACTTACCTGTTAGCAAAAAAACGGGTGACAAAGTGACGGGTGGTGCGGTCAATGGCGAAGGTTTGCTACATGTGGTTACGACAACCATCGGTACCGAATCAGTATTGGCGCGCATCGTTCGTTTAGTAGCGTCGGCTCAGGCTAAAAAAGCACCGATTCAGCGCTTGGTGGATAAAGTGAGTGCGGTTTTTGTCCCAGTCGTTATTGGTATTGCTTTGCTGACTTTAGTGGCTTGGGGGCTGTTGGGCGGAGATTGGCAAGTGGCTATTTTGAATGCAATCTCTGTGCTGGTAATTGCCTGCCCTTGCGCGCTAGGCTTGGCAACGCCTACGGCTATTATGGTCGGCACGGGCGTTGCTGCACAACATGGCATATTGATTAAAGATGCCGAATCATTAGAACTAGCGCATGCCGTTAAAACGGTGGCTTTTGATAAAACCGGCACCTTGACGGAGGGGCATCCTAAACTTGTCGAACTGCAATCGATTGCGGGGAATAAGGATTATTTATTAACACTCGCCGCCAGCTTGCAAGTCGGCAGTGAGCATCCGCTTGCTAAGGCGGTGGTCAATGCGGCGCAAGCTAAAGGCTTGTTGCTACAACCCGTGCTAGAACTACAAGCTTTGCCGGGTAAAGGTTTAGTAGGTTTGGTGGGGGATCAGCGCTTGTATTTGGGTAATGTGCGTTTGATGGGTGAACTAGGGGTTGATTTGGTGGCATTGAAAGTAGCTTCTGAGTCACTAGAAGCGCAAGGGCTAAGTATTTCATGGCTAGCCATCTCATCGGCAGTATCCTCATTGTTGGGTATGTTGGCATTTGGCGATGTGCTAAAACCAACAGCCGCTAACGCAATAAACCGGTTGCAACGACAAGATATATTGACGGTACTGATATCTGGTGACAATCAAGGTAGTGCGACGAGTGTTGGTAATCAACTAGGTATTAGCCAAGTCTATGCAGAGGTGCTACCAGTAGATAAGGCTAATATAGTGGCGCAATTAAAACGCGCCCATGGTTTAGTTGCCATGGTGGGAGATGGCATTAACGATGCGCCTGCGCTAGCTGCTGCTGATATTGGTATTGCGATGTCTAGCGGTACCGATGTGGCCATCCATGCCGCAGGCATTACACTCATGCGCGGTGACCCAGCACTAGTGGCTGATGCGATTGAGATTTCAAAGCGCACTTATGCCAAGATTAGACAAAATTTATTTTGGGCGTTTGTCTATAATGTGGTGGGCATTCCATTGGCGGCGCTTGGCTTATTGAGCCCAGTCATTGCAGGGGGTGCTATGGCGCTCAGCAGTGTGAGTGTTGTTTCCAATGCACTGTTGCTTAAGCGCTGGCGCCCAGAGGCAGATTAATAGCAGTTTTTTATGCGTATAATTAACAATAGAAACTCACAAAAAGCGTAAAATCACGGCTATAAATTTAAATGATAAGGTTAACATGCGTCAAAAACTAGTCGTTGCCAATTGGAAAATGCATGGCAACTTAGCCTCAAATAAACAGCTTTTAGAGGCGTATATAGCAAATCTATCATCACTTAAAAATGTGGGTGTTGTGGTTTGTGTACCTTACCCATATCTTGGGCAAGCGCAATCTATGTTACAAAACACCAATATTGCTTGGGGCGCACAAAACTTAAGTAAAGATGCTATAGGCCCTTTTACTGGAGAAGTCAGCGCGGCCATGTTGAAAGACTTTGGCGCAAGCTATGTGATTATTGGTCACTCAGAGCGTGCTACTGCCTATTGTGAATCAGACGAAAATATTGCCACCAAATTTGTACAGGCTCAGGCGCATGGGTTAATACCAATTTTGTGTGTGGGTGAGACACTTATAGAGCGTGAAGCAGGCGTGATGGAAATGGTGGTAGGCAAGCAGCTAGATACCATTATTAATTTATATGGCGCAGCTGTATTCGCTAACGCTGTGGTTTCTTATGAACCGATTTGGGCAATAGGCACGGGCTTAGCAGCCAGTGCAGAGCAGGCGCAAAGCATGCATGAATTCATTCGTGGGAAAGTCGCAGCACTCGATAAATCGGCTGCAGCCAGCTTGAAAATCCTCTATGGGGGCAGCGTAAACCCTCAAAATGCGGTACAATTGTTAGTTATGCAAGATATAGACGGTGGTCTTATCGGTAAGTGTTCGTTAAACGCGCAAGACTTTGAGAAAATATGCCTTACAGCAGCCTAAAAATTGGCTAATGTAATAAATGGCATGAGGTGAAAAATGGAAAAATTAGTATTAGTAATTCATGTATTGGCAGCGCTAGGTGTTATCGGTTTAGTGTTATTGCAACATGGCAAAGGTGCCGATATGGGCGCCTCTTTTGGTAGCGGCGCATCAGGCAGTTTGTTTGGTGTGTCAGGCTCAGCCAATTTTATGAGTCGTGCAACGGCTGTTTTCGTATTAATATTTTTCAGTACTAGCTTAACGCTTGCTTACATGGCCAGTCATAAAGACGGTGGCGGCAGTGTAGTTAAGGCAAACGCCGCTAGTGTCATAGATATAAGTAAAGCAGTGCCTGTCGAATCAGCGCCTGCCAGCGCACCAACGACTAAAGAAACGCCAGCAAACTCAAAAGAAATACCAAAATAATCAAAACTACTGAGCGTAAGCTCAGCCAAATGCCGTCGTGGTGGAATTGGTAGACACGCAACCTTGAGGTGGTTGTGACTTAGGTCGTGAGAGTTCGAGTCTCTCCGTCGGCACCAAAATTATCGTTATAAATCAAACTATTAGTTAAAATTTCAGCATTGGTTATGTGTAATCAATGCGGCTCAATCAACACGTTCATTGCTCGTAAAGTATTGAAGTGTGAGAAAATATGCTTAGTTAAATATCGCCCTCGTAGCTCAGTGGATAGAGCATCCCCCTCCTAAGGGGAGGGTCACACGTTCGATTCGTGTCGGGGGCACCAGTAACATGAAAGGCTGATTCCATAAGGAACTCAGCCTTTTTTATTAATCGAAATACGAAAGATAAATCAGAGAATTTCAATGTCTGGTGTCATCTAATTTATAGAAAAACAACTATTTTTAAATAAAAATGCACTAGAAGCGTTTAAGCCATTGACGTGTAGGCAGAATTAGGACAAAGTAGTATTGCGTTTAATAACCACTTAACTGGAAGGAATAAAAATATGAATAAATCTGAATTAATTGATGCAATTGCCGCAAGTGCTGGTTTAACTAAAGCTGCTGCTGGTCGTGCTGTTGATGCAACGACTGCTGCAATTACTGCTGCACTTAAAAAAGGTGACACTGTAACGCTCGTTGGTTTCGGTACATTTAAAGTGACTAAGCGTGCTGCTCGTGTTGGCCGCAATCCACGTACTGGTGCTGAATTAAAGATTTCTGCTCGCAAAGCTCCTGGCTTCTCAGCTGGTAAAACATTAAAAGATGCAGTTAACTAATCTGCATTTAGTATAACAAAGGGGGCTAACGCCCCCTTTGTTTTTGCACTACCCGATTCACCCTCAAGCACCCCACCATAATGATTAAAGCGCTCGTAAGCATTACCCTGCTGGGTTTAATGCTTAACATACAGCTAGCTATGCCTGCTGATTTACCTGATTTAAAAAGAACCGCTGGTGACATTGATCCAGCAGTTACTCAGCAAAATATCCATAGCACGATATGCGTAAAAGGCTATACCAAGACCGTTAGGCCGCCTTCTTATTACACCAATAAGTTAAAAAAGGCACAAATCAGCGAATATGGCTATGCGGATACTAACCCCCAGCATTATGAGGAAGATCACCTAATTCCATTGAGTATTGGCGGCAGTCCAAATGACCCACAAAACCTTTGGCCGCAACCAAGGTTAAGTGAGTGGAATGCACAAAAGAAAGATATCTTAGAGCTTAGGATTTACAAGCTAGTGTGTGATGGTGTTGTGCCACTAGGTGAAGCTAGACTGGCCTTGGCACACAATTGGATTGATGCGTATAGGCGTTATATGCAATAGCGTTAACTAAATAGACGCTAGATTCAGGAGCTTCCGACCCATAGGAGACATTCAGATTTACTCAAAATTACGTAATCCATCTACGTTAGTAATTACAATCTCCTCACCAACTTTCAACCCTTACTTGAAATTTTGTTGTCATTCTCATCAACCCTTGAAGCGAATCAAGCAATTCATCCAAG
>SESD01000443.1_pt1 | contig 25665 bp, 17 predicted proteins | sample 3171411 | NCBI WGS metagenome assembly SESD01 (sample SAMN06051880, study PRJNA518727) | freshwater metagenome | biome: subpolar coniferous forest; feature: holomictic lake; material: water; isolation source: holomictic Lake 442, 16.5 m depth | place: Canada: near Kenora, Ontario | collected...
AGAATGGTACGACCAAACCCAGGATGAATGGATCTTGCTAATTCAGGGACAGGCAATTATTGCTTACGAAAAACATAATCAAACCTTTCATTTAAACGTCGGCGATTATCTATTGATTCCGGCCCATACCCGGCATCGTGTTGAATGGACACATTCCGACCTTGATACGATCTGGCTTGCTGTGCATATGTATTAAGTTTAGGTTGTCGACTATAAAACCACTCCTTAATTGAACCTACGGAAAAAATTCTCTACCATTTTTTCTGATTTTATCGAGTGTTTGACGCAGTTTTTATAGCGGATTTAATTTCCGCCAACACGCTTTCTAAAAGATCGGGTTGCCCGGTAATAAAATTTACCGCGTCATTTTCCCTGCGCAACCAAGTGAACTGACGCTTGGCCAGTTGCCGTGTGGCAATAATGGCTTTTTCAGTCATAGTATCAAAATCATATTCACCTTGCAGATAAGACCAGACCTGCCGATAGCCAACAGCTCTGATTGAAGGCATTTTTTCTGTCAAATCGCCACGTTGATAAAGCGCTTCTACTTCTTTTATAAAATCTTGCTCAAGCATGCTTATAAAGCGTTTTGCAATGATGTCGTGCAACAGCATTCGATCTTGCGGGGCGATAATCAGTTTAATTTTTTGATAGGGAATGTCCTGCTCTTGGGCGGCGGTAAAAAAAGAGGTTAACGGTTTACCGCTAATTTCATACACTTCCAGTGCACGCTGGACGCGTTGCGGATCATTCGGATGAATTCTCGCCGCCGCAACAGGATCTATCTTGGCAAGTCTCTGATGTAAAGCCTCTTTTCCCAAGTTCTCCAAGTCCCTATCAAGTATGGCACGAACAGCCGAATCGGCTTCGGGCAATACAGCAAGTCCGCTATTTAGAACATTAAAATACAACATGGTACCGCCGACCAATATCGGGACTTTACCTCTGGCCGTTATATCATCCATTAAGACCAGCGCCTGTTTTCTAAACTGCCCCGTAGAGAAGACTTCCACCGGATCGAGTATGTCTATCAAATAATGGGGAATACCGCCTCTTTCTGCCTGACTAGGCTTAGCGGTACCGATATCCATGCCTTTAAATACCAAGGCTGAATCGACACTGATGATCTCTCCGTTAAGCGCCTGGGCCAACTGCACCGATAAAGCCGTTTTTCCCGATGCAGTAGGTCCCATCAGGAAAATGGCAGGAGGGTTTAGTAGATTTTGCATGAGTTGAACATTTAGATTATTAATATCAATAAATTTACTGCCCACGTAAAAAGAATTTATCAAGCTCTTGAGTCGACAAGGCAATCCAGGTAGGTCTGCCATGATTGCACTGCCCTATTCTTTCTGTTTGCTCCATATCCCGCAATAGAGCATTCATTTCATCAACGGTTAAGCGACGACGCGCCCTTACAGCACCATGACACGCTACAGTAGACAAAATTTCATTAGACTTATCCTGAATCCGCCGACTCATCCCATACTCGGTCATATCGGACAACACATCGCGAATCAAAGTTTCAAGATCGGTATTACCTAACAAAACCGGAATTGAACGCAGCACCAGGGTTTCCGGGCCGGAACGGTTAAGTTCAAAACCCAGCGACATAAAAAATTCATATTCTTGCTCAGCTAAATCGGCCTCTGCCGTACTGACTTTTATTTTAATCGGCAGTAATAAGGGTTGACTGGGTATCGAGCCATTTTGGTATTGTTGTTTTAAGCGCTCATAGGTGATCCGTTCATGAGCTGCGTGGGTATCGACCAAAATAATTCCGCTGACCGTTTCAGCCAGAATAAAAATATTATGCAAATGCGCAATTGCATTTCCCAACGGCTTCGGGTCTGAAGGTATCGGTTGCGCAACTGACTCAGGCTTTGGATACAAAGATGCATAGGCATTGACAACTTCTTCTACCTGCAACGGCAAGGAACCTTGCTGTGGAGGGCGTGGATTATAAATTGGTTTAAGCTCGGAAGTGGGCTTCGATTGTTGGCTTACACGATCGCCAGAAAATAGTTCTCTGCTTTCCTCTACCTCCTTCACTCCTGCACTCGTAACCTGATGAGCCTGGACCGGCAGTTCGATTATGTTTTTTCCCGGCCTTATGTCGGCAAGCGAACGATGCAAGGCTGAAAAAAGAAAATCATGTACTAACCGCCCTTCCCTGAATCTAACTTCCAGTTTTGCAGGATGTGCGTTGACATCAACCAAGGCCGGATCAAGCGACAAATACAACACAAAAACCGAATGCCGACCATGAAACAAAACGTCCTGATAGGCTTGCTTGATAGCATGTGAGACTAATTTATCCCGAACCAATCTTCCATTAACATAAAAAAACTGCATATCCTGCTGACTTCGTGAAAAAGTCGGTAATCCCACCCAACCGGTAACACTCAGTCCCGAAGCTGCAAAATCAATTTTTACCGAATTTTCGATAAAAGCCGAGCCACAAATACCGGCAATGCGTTGTTCCTGCTCGGCATCTGTTTCTGCAGGTTTTAAGTTAAGTATTTCTTTTTGATTATGCAACAAGGTAAAGCCAATATCGAAACGGCTTAATGCCATACGTTGTATCAATGTTTCAATATGGGCAAATTCGGTTTTTTCGGTCTTTAAAAACTTACGTCTGGCAGGCGTGTTGTAAAACAGGTCGCGCACATCAATCGTGGTACCTTGCGGATGTGGATCAGGTTGCGGATCAAAATTGTCTTCGGTGCCATCAGCAATCACTTTCCAGGCACAATCGGCATCGCTAATCCGTGAAATCAGGGTAAGTCTTGAAACCGAGCTGATGCTTGGCAGCGCTTCACCGCGAAAACCCATGCTGACTACTTGTTCAAGATCTTTTAAACTGGAAATTTTACTGGTTGCATGTCGTGATAATGCTAACGGTAAATCTTCTTTATAAATCCCGCAACCGTTATCCCTGATTTTAATCAGTCTCGCACCGCCTTGTTCTATCTCGATAAAAATATGGCTTGCGCCAGCATCAAAACAGTTTTCGACCAATTCTTTTACTACTGATGAAGGTCTTTCGACCACCTCACCTGCCGCAATCTGGTTAACCAATTGAGTGGGGAGTGAATGAATGCGCATCAAGCCAGCCTGAACAAAAACAAACTATTCTATACGAAGGCATTAATTATTAACACTTGTACCAAAGATGTAAGCAATTAATTTACCGGGCCAGTGAAAGTTGATATACCAACTTACATCATTCGCGCCAGAAATTAATCTCCTTACTCACAACAAAGCCTTGATCTCTGGCACACAAGACCCGCAATTGGTTCCGGCTTTAAGGCAGCGCCCAACTTCCTGATGTGTTTTTAAACCTTTATCCCTGATGGCAGTTTTAATGGTTGTTTCACCGACATTAAAACACGCACAAACAATCGTGCCGATATCGGCTACACCCAACGGTGGCTGGCCTGTCAATAAAGCCATACGTTCAGTTTTATCCAATTCTGCTTTGGCAAATAAGCCACATAACCAGTTGCGCTCGGGAAGCCTGGATCCTGAATCGATAAAAATTATGCTTTCCAGCCGGTTATCAACAATGTGGGCGGCTCGGTAATTGCCTTGCCCTGGATCTTGATATTCCTGCCAGTTTAGCGCTTCACCGTCATCCAGATATTTTTTAGTCCAGTCCTGCCAGCTTAAAGGCTGAATTAAACCAGCCAGTTCGTAGCGATAATAGTGTTCGCCGTTAACTTTCACCCAATACTCAGGAACAGTCATCGTTATCTCTCGCCGGGACAAAATAAAACCTTGCCAGACCGGTTGATAAGACTTGATACGCACCGGTGTGTGTTTGCTTTCCGGTTGTTTGGAATGCGGATCAACAACCGGATTAACTAAAGCGCCCATTCGACCGCGACCGGCATATTGTTCGGTCCAGTGCATGGGCACGAAAAGATTGCCGGGAAGTTGGCTGTCGGTAATATTTACCCGGGCCAGCATGGAACCTAAAGCGCTTTCAAGCAAGGCAAGACCGTTCGCTACCAAACCAAAGCGCTTGGCATCAACCTCATGTACTTCGACAAAGGGCTCAGTTTTATGCTGATTTAATTTTGTGGCTAGCGCGGTTCGGGTCATGGTATGCCACTGATCACGCAATCGGCCGGTATTTAAAATTAACGGATAAACCTCATCCGGCAAATTAACCGGCGCACACGGACTAATGGAAATAAACTGCGCTTTACCCGATGCGGTAAAAAATTTTCCATCCTCAAATAGCCGGGCCCGACCTTGCGGATAAGTCTGATTCACCGGCCATTGCGTCGGCTGTAAACTCTCATAAGCTTGCTCGGTAATGCCCGCAAACGCTGATATATCAAAATCGCGTTGCCCGTTATTTTCAAAACCGGACAGAGCCGCGTGTTCACGAAAAATATCTGCCGGGCTTTGATAAGCAAACGCCTGCTCAAAACCCAACCGTCTGGCTACCTGGGTAATAATCCACCAATCAGGCTTGGCATGACCCACCGGTTTAAACAAGGCCCGTTGCCTGGATATTCGTCGCTCGGAATTAGTGACCGTACCGTCTTTTTCGCTCCAACCTTGTGCAGGCAATAAAACATGCGCCAGCGCCGTGGTATCAGTGTATTTAATACAATCGGAAACCACCACGAACTCACAATTTTGTAATGCTAATTTAACCTTGTCGGCATTAGGCAAACTGACTACCGGGTTAGTCCCCATAATCCAAACTGCTTTAACTTTGCCCTCGTAAATGGCATCGAATAATTCCACCGCAGGATAACCCGGCTTTTGGGCAATATTGTCTGTATTCCAAAACCGCGCGACCCGGTCAATGTCCTTGCTATTGGAAAAATCCATGTGCGCTGCCAATTGATGCGACAAACCGCCGACTTCCCGTCCACCCATGGCATTGGGCTGACCGGTCAGTGAGAATGGTCCGCTGCCCGGCTTGCCTATGCTGCCCGTTGCCAAATGACAGTTGATTATTGCATTGACTTTGTCAGTCCCCGAGGACGATTGATTGATGCCTTGACTATAAAGACTCATGACTTTTTTATGACCTGCAAACCAGTCATAAAAACATTGCACAGCCTCTTGTGTTAATCCGCAATGCTGAGCAACCTGTTCAATAGCAATACTGGCAAGCTTTAACGCGGCGTCAAAACCCTCGGTATAATTTTTAATGTACGCCTGATCCAGCACGTTTTGTTGCTTTAAATACTGCAACAAACCGTTAAACAACCAGGCATCACTGCCACTGGCCAAGGACAAATGCAAATCGGCAATATCACAACTGGAAGTACGGCGCGGATCGATCACTACAATTTTTAAAGCCGGATTGGCTTCTTTGGCAGCGCGAATTCTTTGAAAAGCGACCGGATGACACCAGGAGGCATTTGAACCGATCAACACAATCAGTTCCGCCCGTTCAAAATCCTCATAGCAACCGGGCACGGTATCGGCACCAAAAGCGCGTTTATGTCCTGCCACCGACGAGGACATACATAAGCGACTGTTGGTATCCATATTGCCACTGCCGATAAAACCTTTCATCAGTTTATTAGCGACATAATAATCTTCGGTTAACAACTGGCCTGAACCATAAATCGCCACCGCATCCGGACCGTGGTTTTTGATGATATTGCTAAAAGTATCGGCAACCAAATCCAGTGCTTCCGACCAGCTGGTTTCCAGACCATAAACTGTCGGCTGTAAAAGTCGGCTCTTAAGTTCTATAGTTTCGCCAAGCGCAGAACCTTTGGAGCAAAGTCGCCCAAAATTGGCAGGATGTGATTGGTCTCCACTTATCTCAAGGCTATGCTCATTGGTATCGACTTTGGCACTAATGCCGCAACCTACGCCACAGTAAGGACAGGTAGTCTGGATGATTGTATTCATTAAAGATAATTTGAATGTAAACAGAATAATTAACTACGAAGACACCAAAAAGTTATTCATGATAAAAAATGCACACAGGAATACCTTCTTACCCTGCATAGGCTTTACCAAATATCAGTGTATCTCTCAGCCCGGAAATATTTTCTTTCTGCTCCAGTAATTGCTGATACCAGTTGCCGTCAGCCGTATCACCATACAACACCGCGCCGATCAGCTTGTTGGCTTTAATAACCAGTTTCTTGTAAATACCTACAGCCGGGTCTGAAAAACAAATTGTTTCACTGGCCTCATCGCCTTGAAAATCGCCGACCGAAAACAGATTGATACCGGTTACTTTGAGCTTGGTTGCAGTCGGCAAGGCAATATATTCCGCAGCGCCATGCGCACTAAGATGATTGGCACAGACCTTGGCCTGCTCAAACAGCGGGGCGACCAGACCAAATGTTTCACCCCGATGTTGGATGCATTCGCCTACCGCGTAAATACTGGGATCATAACTTTGCAGTGTATCGTTTACCACAAGGCCGCGTTCGCAATAGATTCCCGCCTGCTGAGCCAAACTCATATTGGGACGCACACCAATCGCCATGACTAACAGATCACATTCCAGGTCACTGCCATCGTCCAAACAAACCGTTTTAAGGTGTCCCTGTTCATCTCCTGACAAGTGCTTAAGTTTGGCCGCCATGCTGAACTTTATACCGCGCTGCTCCAGTTCATTTTGCAACAACTTAGCTGCGTGCTTATCCATCTGCCGGTTGAGCAATACTTCATTGTTATGAATGACAGTGACCTCCATGCCCCTTAAAACCAAGCCGTTCGCGGCTTCCAAACCTAACAGGCCACCACCCAAAACTACGGCTTTTTTATGGCTGCTGCTGTAAGTCAGCATCGTGTTTACATCAATAATATCCCTAAAACTGATGACGCCCTGTAGATCATTGCCCGGAACATCGGCTACGACCGCTTTGGAACCGGTAGCAATTAACAAGCGGTCATAACCGGCAACGGTACCGTCCCGTGCAAAGACCCGTTTGTTCTTTCTGTCGATGCTCACCACGGTTTTAGCTTCACCCGCATGCAAAGTTATGCCATTGTCGAGATACCACTGACGATTATTGATCACAATATCTTCGATGGATTTGTCACCGCACAACACCGAAGACAGCATGATGCGATTGTAGTTACCATAAGGCTCGGCGCCAAAAACCGTAATGGCGTATTTATCCGGCGCCGCACTGAGCAGTTCTTCGACGGTGCGCATACCGGCCATACCGTTACCGATAACGACTAGTTTTTTTTTGTTGCCGTTCAGCATGACTCAGGAACGGTCATAATGCCTTCAGCCACCATAACAGCCTCGCCGCCGACTCTGATCGTCAATGTGTTAAGGCCTTTATGATCCATTTCCAGATTCAGCACGCTCCGGCGATTCATGTCATCGCCACGATCCACCGCGAAGGTATAAGTGCCTTTTTTGAGATGCTCAAAAGAACACAGATAACTGGCAAAAGCAGGCATGGCGCTGCCAACCGGCGGATCTTCATTGATGCCGATACGAGACCCCAGTAACCGGGCATTAAAATCTGAATCAGCAAAAGGCGTTTTGGGTGCAAACAACAATATTTCCTGAGCCGCTGTTTGCGGTGCAGCCGACTGACTCCAGGCGGCATAATTAAATTTTGCTTTTCTGACCGTCTCGTAATTCCAGACAGGGACTATTAAATAAGGAAAGCCACAAGAAACCAGACGGGGCGCATATTTTTTATTGTCTATTTCAGCGGGATCAATAGCTAAAAAGCTGGCTAATTCTTCACTGGTAGGAGCAAAGCGATCCACGAAGGAAGATACTGTTCGGGTAAACTGTACAAAAGTGGGTATACCTTCCTGAGCTGAAATATTGACTTCAAGCGCGCCGGTATTTTGTTTAAAAATAATCGGAGTCACCGCTTCGTTTAACTCGATAAGCCCCATGCTACCCAACACAAAAGCGGTTGCTATAATCGGGTGACCGGCAAAATCAATTTCTCTATGCGGTGAAAAAATCCGCATAACTCTAGTGCTGCTTCTGGGATCAGGCTGCAACACAAAGACTGTCTCGGATAAATTCAATTCTCTGGCTATCAGCTGCATCTGCTGCTTGTTCAAGCCCTTGGCCTGAGGAAAAACCGCTATTTGCGCGCCGCTAAAAATCTGCCGGGTAAAGACATCGGCAATAAAGTATTTATAGTTCATGCGGCCTCCCTTACATTAACTTCAACCCGGGTTTGATTAAGACGAATCGGGTAAACTGGTATTTTTATCGAGTCATCTTCAAGGCAAACACCGGTTTGCAGATTGAAATGTTGCTTGTATAAAGGTGAGACGACGACCGGCTGACCATTAATATCGCCTATCAAACCGCGCGATAACACATTGGCATTACCGAACGGATCAAAATTACTGATAGCGTAACAAGTTTGGGCAGGTAGCAGAAAAAAAATAGCCACCTGCTGTCCATCCACCAAGGCACAAACCCCGGAATTGGTTTGTAAGTCAGCAATTCCGCAAACATCTTGCCACTCAGCCATTACGCCACCTCTACCAGTTTAAAATGTTTACGCTCGTCGTCATCGGCAGGACGAAGCTGGCCGCGTTCTTCGACAAAGATCACTTTGTCATCTGTTTGGTCACTGTTAATAAAATGGCGGAAACGTTTGAGTTTGGACTCATCTTCAATGGTGGTTTTCCATTCGCACTGATAGGTATCAATCACCTGCAGCATCTGCTGTTCCAATTGATTGCACAGCCCCAGTTTATCCTCAATGACCACGGACTTGAGATAGTCCAGACCGCCTTCCATATTTTCCATCCACACCGAAGTGCGCTGCAAACGATCGGCGGTACGTACATAAAATGTTAAAAACCGGTCTATGTATCGGATTAAAGTTTCTTTATCCAAACCGGTGGCAAATAAATCGGCATGACGCGGTTTCATGCCGCCATTGCCACAAACGTACAAATTCCAGCCGTTTTCAGTCGCGATAATGCCGACATCCTTACTTTGAGCTTCGGCACATTCACGGGTGCAACCCGACACGGCAAATTTGATTTTGTGGGGAGAACGCAAGCCTTTGTAGCGGTTTTCCAACTCTATCGCCAAACCCACACTGTCATCAACGCCATAACGACACCAGGAACTGCCGACACAGGATTTAACGGTCCTTAGCGATTTGCCGTAAGCATGTCCCGATTCGAAACCGGCATCGATCAGTTCTTTCCAGATGGGCGGCAATTGGTCGACTCTTGCACCAAATAAATCCACCCGTTGGCCGCCGGTAATTTTGGTGTACAGCTTATATTTTTTCCCCACCTGCCCTATTGCAATTAGCATATCGGGGCTGATCTCACCACCGGGAATGCGCGGCACGACTGAATAAGTGCCATCTTTCTGCATATTGGCTAAAAAAGTATCGTTAGTATCCTGCAAGCCTAAATGGGGTTGTTCCAGAATATAATCATTCCAGTACGAAGCCAGAATATTGCCGACTGTGGGTTTACAAATTTCGCAGCCGTTTCCTTTGCCGTATTTTTCCAGCAACTCGGCAAAAGTCCTGATTTGATCGACCATAATCAGGTTGTAAAGATCCTGGCGAGTGTAGGCAAAATGTTCACACAAGTGGGTATTGACTTCGAATCCCTGCTTGGCCAGTTCGCAATCCATCACCGATTTCAGCAAGGCCGAACAACCACCACAGCCGGTAGCGGCTTTTGTTTCTGCTTTTAAAGCGCCCAACGAGGTAAAGCCGGCTTCAATCGCCGAACAAACCGCACCTTTGGTCACCGCGTAACAGGAACAAATTTGAGCAGAAGCTGGCAAGGCGTCGACGCCCAGGCCCACCGATTCATCGGAACGATGCGGCAAAATCAGCGCATCCGGATTTTCCGGCAGTTCGATACCGTTTAAACAATATTGCAACAAGGTACTGTAACCCGAGGCATCGCCGACCAGCACCGCACCCAGTAACTGCTTTTTATCCTGACTGACAACCAGGCGTTTGTATATTTGGTTATCGCCATTTTGGTAGCTATAGACCTTTGCACCCTGAGTTTTGGCATGCGCATCGCCAATACTGGCCACGTCAACGCCCATCAATTTCAGCTTGGTACTCATATCCGCGCCGGTAAAACTGGCAAGGTCGCCAGCCAAATCAGCCACCACCGTTCTGGCCATCGCGTAACCCGGCGCGACCAATCCGTAGATCATGCCATTCCACAAGGCACATTCGCCAATAGCATAAATGCTTTGATCGGAAGTACGGCATTGGTTATCGATGACAATGCCACCGCGTTGACCGACTTCAAGACCGCAGTTTCTGGCCAGTTCATCGCGCGGACGAATCCCGGCCGAAAACAGCACAATATCGGTTTCCAGCTCTTCGCCGTCGGCAAAACACATTTTGTTCACACACTGCTCGCCATCGGTAATCAGACTGGTATTTTTTCCGGTATGAACGATCAGCCCCAACTCTTCAATCTTTTGACGCAACATGGCGCCGCCGGCCTCATCAAGCTGTACCGCCATCAGACGCGGGGCGAATTCGACCACATGCGTTTTCAAACCTAAATCCACTAACGCTTTGGCGGCTTCCAGACCTAACAATCCACCACCGACTACCGTACCGATTTTGCCGGTTTTTGCAGCTGCGGCCATCGCTTCAAGATCTTCAATGGTCCGGTAAACCAGACAGCCCGGACGCTCATGACCGGGAACCGGCGGCACGAACGGGTAAGAGCCGGTGGCAAGCACCAGTTTATCGTAATGAATGGTTACGCCTTTTGCAGAGACTACCGTTTTAGCCTGACGGTCAATCGTTTCGGCTTTATCGCCCAAATGAATAACTATGCCGTGTTGTTCAAAAAAACCGGGCTCCACCAAGGACAGTTCTTCAGCACTTTTACCGGAGAAAAACTCCGATAAATGTACCCGATCATAAGCCGCTCTGGGTTCTTCGCAAAACGTGACAATCTCATAGTCGTCTTTAATCGAACTGGCTACCAGACTGGTCAGAAAATGCTGTCCAACCATGCCATTGCCAATGACGAGTAGTGTTTTTTTTGTGGTCATAATTAACCTCAATCAATAAGTGAGTTGCAGGTTCCCCGACATCTTCAAGTTAAAAGCTTATGTTGCCTTGCAGCCAGATTTTTTGGGTATCGGTATTGGCAAAGGAAGCGTCAGTCTTTGTGTACGAGTTATCGGCACTGTAATAAGCGTATTTAGCCAACAAGGAATAATGCTTGCCGAATTTTTTAAGCGCTGAAACATCCCATTCGGTACCGTAATGACGTTGCCCTGTGTCATCGGAAAAATCATGATAAACACCGGTCAGGATAATATCGCCCCGGTCAAAGGTAGAAACAACCGTGCCGAAAACATCGCGGATACCGTTATTGGGCGTATTCACCACAAAGACATCGGCCCAACCCTGAAAAGCGTGATTGGTACCCAAGGGCGTATCAAAAGTTTTATTAAGGCCTTTACCATCCAGTTGCTCCATCGCCCCCTGAAAGGTAAAGTTATAAGCAGTAAATCCACCCATAGTATTGATACGTTGAGCTTGATAAGGCGTTTTTCCATGAGCGTAGTTTGATTGGTAGCCCCATTCAGCGGTATAAACCAGGCCAAAATTGTCAGAGATTTTTAACGAGTCTCCCGGCTTTTGATAATTGTTCATCCTGATACCGTAGGTCTGGTTAGATTTTTCCCGGGTGTCCGCTTCGGTATAATCCAGCCAGTAACCATAGCCAGCGAGGTTGCCGTAATCACCGACTTTGTAATTAACGTTCAGAATCGGAGCTATAACTTTTTCAGTGGTGGCTGTAAAGGTGTTAACGCTGCCGATATAGCCCGCGTTAACGGTCAGACCGAACAGTTGCTGATTATTATGGGTGATCACTACCGAATCATAGTTTTGTTCCATTTGCCGCCAGCCTACATTGCCGATAAAACGGTCGTCATCCAGCTTGATGCGCTGCCGCCCGCCTTTAATCACCGTATCGGGAATGCCGGCATAGCTTAGCCATAACTGGTTAAGCTCACTGTCTTGAGGATCAAGAATCTTTGAATAAGGCGTATTATTGTTGCGGTTACTGTTGTAATTTTCGAGAATCGCAAGATTGCCGGCATATTCGGCATAGCCCTGAATACCATGAAAAACCGGCGACAACAAACCGATCCTTAACCGTGAGGTGACACCCTCGGCAGTATGAGGAAATTTACCATTAACTAAGGCACCTTTATCCTGATTAACATTTTCATAACGCGTATTCAAATCAAACTTGACCGCACCGTTTTTGCCGTAATGATAGAAGTTAAGCGCATCTTCAATATCTTGAGTCATGCCAGCCAAAGCCGAGCCGCTCACTACCGACAAAGCCAGCAATGATGCGGATGAAAAAGAACGTTTTGATTTTTTTTGCGGCATAAAGCCCCCTGTAATTGGTGGATATAGTATTAATGCGTATGATCACATTCGGTTAGAAAGCTCAAAATGCTTTCCCGGTATTTGTAATAATCGGGATGTTCCAGCAGGGCTTTACGACTTCGCGGCCTGGGTAAATCGATCTGTTCGATTTTGCCGATTTTCGCATGCGGGCCGTTCGTCATCATTACCACCCGATCCGCCAGCAAAATGGCTTCATCAACATCATGGGTTACAACAATGGCGGTGACCTGGGTTCTTTCCCAAACTTCCATCAACACCTCCTGTAATTCCCAGCGCGTTAAAGAATCGAGCATACCGAAGGGTTCATCGAGTAACAGTAATTTGGGCGACAAGGCAAAGGCACGGGCAATGCCGACTCGTTGGCGCATGCCGTTGGACATATCGGCCGCTTTTTTATAGAGCGAATCGCCCAAACCGACACGATTTAAATAATAGCCAACGATGTCACTACGCTCAGCTTTGGAAGCATGCGGATAGACTTTATCAACACCCAACATGACATTTTCAAAAGCCGTCAACCAGGGAAAAAGGCTGGGAGCCTGAAAGACTACACCACGGTCAGGACCGGCATTGTCAATTTCCTTGTTGTCCAGAATAATGACGCCTTCGGAGATATCGGTTAACCCGGCAGTCATCGATAACACAGTTGATTTTCCGCAACCGGAATGGCCGATGATAGAAACGAATTCCCCCTTCTTCATTTTCAGATCAAACCCGTCAACGACTTTAACCGTGCTGTTGCCATCGGAGGTCGGATAGATTTTAGATAGCCTCGAAAACTCCAGATACCGAGGACGGGCCAAATTATCCATCATGGAATTTATAATCGGGGCAACGCGATCAAAAGAAGTATCGGTATTGGGTTTTATTTTAGGCAGAACGATTTTATCTTGCGCCAGTGTCTGGTTTTTTTCGATGCCGATATCCATTAAATAACGGGTAATTTCAGCACGTAAGCGTTTAAATTCAGGGTTATGATTTAAGGCAGTCCGGTCTCTGGGGCGCTCGATATTGATCGTAAAAGCCGGACCAAAAGTCGCGTCAGGCCCCGGATTGAGAGGAATGACCCGATCCGCCATGTAAATGGCTTCATCAACATCGTTAGTAATCAGAATGACGGTTTTCTTTTCCTGTTCCCAGATCTGTAAAATCTCATCCTGCAAGTTACCCCGCGTCAAGGCATCCAAGGCGCTGAGCGGTTCATCCAGCAACAAAATATCAGGACTGGCGGCCAAAGCCCTGGCTACATTAACGCGTTGTCGCATACCGCCGGAAAGTTCAGCCGGTTTTTTATCCATGGCTGCGCCCAGATTAACCATCTTGACATATTTTTCGGTATGCGCCCGGCGTTGCTCGGCAGGCCAGTTTTTAAAAATCTGATCGACCGCCAGCGCCACATTTTCAAATACCGTTAACCAGGGCATCAAAGAATAATTTTGAAACACCACACCACGATCAGGTCCCGGTTCGGTAATCGGCATGCCCTGTTTAAGCACTTCGCCACTATCGGCTTGAATCAATCCGGCAATCGTGGAAATCAACGTCGTTTTGCCACTGCCGGAAAAACCGACAATCGCAATAAACTCACCGGCTTTTATACTGAGATTGATGTTGTTAAGTATCGAATTTTCGCCATAACTTTTACAAACTGACTTTAATTCCAATAACGGCTGAAACGGGTCATTTGAAGGCTCAAGTGGATTGTTTTGGTTTTGGGTACGCATAGTATTAAGATTTACGACAGACATGGTGGCTCCCTGTTATTGTGTTCTACCAAAAGAAAACAGGTTTTGTAAGGACTGCATGATGCGATCCAACGCAAAACCTATCAGTCCAATGGTGAATACCGCGACCATTATTCTGCCCAAGGAGTTGGAACTACCGTTCTGGAACTCATCCCAGACAAATTTGCCCAGACCAGGATTTTGCGCCAGCATTTCTGCTGCAATTAACACCATCCAACCCACGCCCAGCGACAAACGCATACCGGTAAAAATATAGGGCAAGGCAGACGGTAAAATGATCTTTTTGATTTGAGTGCTCCAACCCAGCCGCAAGACTTTACCGACATTGATCAGGTCTTTGTCTATAGACGATACGCCAACGGCGGTATTAATCAGCGTTGGCCACAATGAACACAAGGTGACGGTAATTGCGGAGGTTAGAAAGGACTTTTCAAACCAAGAGTCGTCTCCCGTGACATACAAAGCACTAACCACCAACGTAACGATGGGCAACCAGGCCAGCGGCGAAACGGGTTTAAAAATCTGTACCAACGGATTGATAGCGGTGTTAAAAACCGGATTCATGCCGCACAGCAAGCCCAGTGGCACGGCAATCAGGGTGGCAATTACAAAGCCTGCAAAAACCGTGTACAAACTGGTAAAGATTTTGTCCAGATAAGTGGCCTGGCCGTTATAAGGACGCGTTTTAATTTCAGCAGCCGGATCTTCAGTAAGTTTTTGCTTGTTACGCGCTTGCTGCCGTTGGTAATAGTCGGCTTCTTTGGCCCGCTCGGCAAAATGATCATCCAGTAAACCGCCAGCTTCGTGCCATACCGCAGCAGGGCCGGGAATCGCCCCCAAACTGGTATTGACTTTGGACGCTGAAAAACTCCACAGCCCCAGAAATACCATAAAAGCCAGAATTGGCACGCCCATAATCAGCCAAAGCTGGCGAATTTGCAGCGAGGGGTTTTCGCCAGCGGCAATTTTTACCAAAGGCACAAACCAGGTCAGCCCGGTAATCGTTAAAAATTTAATCAGTTTATTGTGCATGGTAGACACCTTTGTTTGTGACGAATTTTCTGACGCAATTAATAAAGGAGTACAAAACCAGGTTTGTACTCCAGGATTTCATTAATCGACAACCTTGCCACCAGCCACGGTTTGCTTGCCTTTAAGACCGATGGCAAATTTGGCCAGATAGTCATTGGGCTTGGTACCGTCATAACTGATGCCGTCAATAAAATCTGCGCTGGGCGCTTTAAAGCCGGTTTCATTATCTGACGGAAAGTCACTGGCTTTAGCTTTGCCTTCAGCAATTAGCGCCTTGGCGGCCGCCATGTAAATGTCAGGTCGATAAACTTTTTTAGCGGTTTCGGTGTACCAGGCATCAGGTTTGTATTCGTTGATTTGTCCCCAACGTCTCATTTGGGTCAAGCTCCAGACCGCATCACTGTAATAAGGGTAAGAACCGTTGTGACGGAAAAACACATTAAAATCAGCCAAGGCCCGTTTATCGCCTTTTTCGTATTCAAACGTGCCGTTCATACTGTTGGCAAGGACCTCGTAATCAGCGCCGACATATTGTTTTTGCGACAACATTTCCACGCCTTCATTACGATTCTTGTTGTTTTCCGCATCCAGCCACGTGGAGGCACGGATCAGGGCTTTAATGACCGCCTTGTGGGTGTTGGGATATTTCTCAGCCCATTCCTTGTTAACACCAAAGATTTTTTCCGCGCTGTTTTTCATCAATTCGTAATCACTGATGACCGGAACGCCGATGCCTTTAAATACCGCTTGCTGGTTCCAAGGTTCACCAACACAGTAGCCGACGATCGTGCCTGAATCCATGGTTGCAGGCATTTGTGGTGGGGGCGTTACTGACAGCATCGCTTCGGCATCAATCTGACCAGATGTATCTTGAGGGGGAGCATAGAAGCCAGGTTTGATACCGCCAGCTGCCAGCCAGTAACGCAATTTCATATTGTGGGTACCCACAGGGAAAGTCATCGCCATGTTGAAGGGTTTACCCGCCGCTTTGTATTTTTCGAGAACCGGCTTTAACGTATCCGCTTTAATAGGATGTATCGGTTTGCCATTTTCCATCGGAATCTGCGGCTTCATTTGCTTCCAGACCTCATTGGAGACGGTAATCGCATCACCGTTTAAGGTCAGCGTGAAAGCACTGATAATGTCGGCTTTAGTACCATAACCGATGGCTGTTCCAAAAGGCAGCGTGGCCAGCATGTGGGCACCGTCCAGTTCGCCGCTGACTACGCGATCCAGTAACACTTTCCAGTTGGCCTGGGCTTCGAGTTGCACGGAAAGCCCTTCATCTTCGAAATAGCCTTTTTCCAATGCAACCGCCAACGGTGCCATGTCGGTCAGTTTAATAAAGCCCAGCTTTAAGCTTTCTTTCTCAAGTTTTTCTGCAGCGCAAATATTAACCGCAAAAGTTAAAGTCGATACAGCCGCTACCGCAACGAGTGCTGTCCGCAGTTTTTTAATAGCAATCAGGCTGATTAGCTTCATAAATACCCCATCAGAATTAAAAAAAAATCAAAAAAAAAAGCGTCTCCAATCAAAACGCATAAAGCATAAAGATTGGTAGACGCCTTTGTCTTTTGGTTCAAACTGAACCGGAAATTGTATTACTCCGCCGTTGGAGCTCTCATTTTATTTAAAGCAATAGTTATGCCATATAAATTCACTTTAGCCGCATTTAAGATTTTTAATTATAAATCAATAATATAAATAAAATACTGATTTTTCTTTTACGAGGCGCTCATTAGTTGAGCGCATCACAATTGCGCAATTTTTAACATTTACGCACTAAAATAGCGCCTGATATAAGCCCTTTACCCCAATAAATCCTCAACAGAGACCAACACCCGCGCCACATCAATCAAGCGTTTATTCTGACTCATGGCATTTTTTCGCAGCAATTGATAGGCATCCTCTTCATCCAGTCCTTTACGCGTCATAATCAAGCCCTTGGCTTTTTCTATAACTTTTCGATCCGCGAGTTTGGATTTGGTATCGTCCAATTCTTTACGCAAAGCCTGAAATTCACGAAACCTTGCAATAGCTACTTCTACGATAGGCATGATATGGGCATGGTTAAGTCCATCAAGCATGTAGGCACTGACACCGGCTCGGATAGCCTCCTGCATAAACCCCTTATCATTCGGTGCGGAAAACAAAATAATGGGCTTGGCCTGATCGCGATTTATTTCTCGCATTTGCTCCAAGGTATCTCTCCCCGGCGCATCCATATCGATGATGATAATGTCAGGTTGAAGAGCTAATACATTGTTGCTGAGATTGGCATCGTCATTTAATTTGGCAATAACCCGATGGCCGGCATCTTCCAATGCTACCTTCACTAGGGCGCTTCGCCCATAGTCATTATCAACTAATAAAATATTCAATTTAGCCATATAAAGAAATCATATTCTCGTACATCAGGCACATTCATCGACAGCCACCTAAATTTAGCTGAGCAAGTTCAACACTACCTTGGTCAAAAAAGATATCGCTACCCATGACAATTAAACCCGAATCACTTTCAGTGTTCCAAGCCTGCGGATGAGCCCCTTCGATTTTTCGATCAAATAGCGGACAAGGAAGATTTAGCGCCTGAGCGGCTAGGCGATATAAATCGGGACGATAAATTTTGGCAGCCACTTCTGTAGCATTAACCTCTGCTTGAAGGTGTCCCCAGCGCTGCATTTGACTGATTATCCATTCAGCATGGGATAGCCACGGGAATGTCGCCGCATACCGATAAAATACATTAAAATCAGGCAACTGCACCACGGGTTTATCAATGCCATATTGAAATTCACCGCATTCAAAGACCCGCAACACCGAAGGATCAACCGGCACATAACCCTTTTCTGTAAGGAGTGCGCAAGCCTCGGCACGATTTTCTTTTTGCTCCAACCAACGTGCACTTTTAAGCAATGCCCGGAGTAAAGCCTGATGGGTGTGAGGATATTGCTCTGCCCAGGCACAGGTAACCCCCAGTACTTTTTCCGGGCTGTTGTGCCAGATGTCGACGCTGGTAATGAGCGCAGCACCTATGCCTTGAGTGATGGCCTGACTGTTCCAGGGTTCACCCACGCAAAATCCGTCAATTTGTTCTGTTGCCAAAGCATTGACCATTAAATGGGGGGGGATAACCACCAGGCGAACATCACGATCAGGATCAATACCGGCACTTGCTAACCAATAGCGCAACAAATAGTTATGACAGGAAAACGGAAATACATGTGCGAAAGTTAGCAGCCTATTTCCATTACGTTGATTTTGCTTAATCAAGGTTTTGAGCGCAAGCACCGAACTCAATGGATCATTCGCATTTTGTGAGTTTAGTGCCAGTAATTGATTGTATAAAGCCAATGATACGGTAATAGCATTGCCGCCTAAGCCGAGCGATAAAGCACTTAGCATTGGCGTATTCAACCCGTCTAGATTCAAACTGGCTGCAATTGGCATTGGTGCTAACATATGACCACCATCCAAAACCCCGGCAGAAACTTTGTCGCGGATATTTGCCCAGGATGACTCGCTGCGCAAAGCAACAGATAAACCTTCCTCGCTGAAAAATCCTTTTTCTTTTGCTATGACCAAAGGTGCGCAATCGGTAAGTGCAATAAAACCCAGATTAAGAAATTCTTTTTCAGGTAAATTTTTAACTAGTTGTGCCATAACAGTAAATGTTCCATGAGTTATCCTAAATTCGGCCATGCCTTCCTGATTATGTATCGAACATTTTTGTTTACATCAAATACCGTTAAAGCTGGCTACTAACAATTTAATAGCAATCTGTATGCCGCATGACGATATTACTGCACTAATAGACTTAAAACCTGAACCACAATGGTTTTATGCGCTAAAATGGTGCGCAAATTAACTCGACATGCCCGTAAATGGGAAATATTGCCACAATCTGAAAGCCCAAAATTGAATATGACAGAATGAATCCTTTAGCGCTTAGCTCTAAAGATTTTTCGGCCCACAAATTGCTTTATAAACCGTATTGCTCTTACTTTAATCAACCCTAAGCAAGCCATGCATAAACGTATACTTGAAAACATTAATACTGCCATCTTGCTATTTGATCGCAATCTGACACTTATTTACCTGAATTCTGCCGGTGAAATCCTGCTTGCTGATAGTTCGCGTCATTTAGTCGGACTGAATGCGTATGAGTTATTCAAATCGTCCGATCCTGCATTACTGATTAACCTTCAGCAATGCTTAACCATGGCCGAGCCCTTGGTTGACCGTGAACTTACTCTGGATCGTATGAGCCATAGCCTCACCATCAACTTTAGCGCAACGCCCTTATTAAAAAATGATAATGTTAATGAGATAGTCGTCGAATTACAGCAAGTCGATAATCATTTGCGCATCTCTAAAGAGCAACGCTTATTAAGCCAACAGAATACCGCCAGATTACTGGTCAGAGGTCTGGCGCACGAAATCAAAAATCCTTTGGGCGGCTTACGTGGCGCGGCCCAGTTACTGGATCTGGAACTGAAAGATCCGGAACTTAAGGAATATACTCAAATCATCATTGCTGAATCTGACCGCCTGCAAGGCTTAATGGATAAAATGCTGGGGCCGAACAAACTCCCCAACAAAAAAGCCATCAACATCCACGAAGTACTGGAACGGGTCAGGCAACTGGTTCAAGTCGAATCCAGTGGCAATCTTACTATTAAATCTGACTATGACCCCAGTATCCCCGATCTGCTGGCCGATAAAGACCAGATGATTCAAGCCATTTTAAATATCGCCAAAAATGCCGTGCAAGCCATGAATGGATCAGGCAACATTCTTATCAAAACCCGGATTCACCGGCAAGTCACCATCGGTCGCAAACGTTATAAATTAGCAGTTAGATGTGACATTATTGATAACGGTCCTGGCATTCATGCCGACATGATGAACCAGATTTTTTATCCGATGATTACCGGGCGGGCTGATGGAACCGGATTGGGTTTATCAATAGCCCAGGCGTTGATCAATCAGCATAACGGTTTAATTGAGTGTGAAAGCGAACCTGGTAACACAGTGTTCTCAATCTACTTACCAATTAATACCTTGCAGGAGTCCGGCAATGACTAAACCCGAAACCGTGTGGATTATTGATGACGACAAATCAATACGTTGGGTTGTGGAAAAAGCCCTGCAAAAAGCTGACATTATCACTCGCAGTTTTTCTGGTGCCGCTGATTTGCTTAGCGCCTTACAACACAGTCAACCAGACGCATTGATTACCGACATTCGCATGCCCGGCATGGATGGCCTGGAACTTTTGGATAAGGTTCAACTGAGTCACCCTAAGCTACCCGTTATCGTCATGACCGCTCACTCCGATCTGGAAAGTGCTGTTTCGGCATTTCACGGTGGTGCTTTTGAATATCTTCCCAAACCTTTCGATATCAAAGAAGTCGTTGACCTGGCTCATCGCGCCTGCATTCATAGCAGACAACAACAAAATCTGGATGCACCTATAGATACTACTGAGGAAGCCACTCCAGAAATCATAGGCGCAGCGCCTTCAATGCAGGAAGTGTTTCGCGCAATTGGTCGACTGGCCAGGTCACATATCACCGTACTTATCAACGGGGAATCAGGAACTGGCAAGGAGTTGGTCGCTAAAGCCCTGCATCGGCACAGTCCCAGAGCGGGCAATCCGTTCATAGCGCTAAATATGTCCGCTATACCCAAAGATTTGATGGAATCTGAGTTGTTTGGTCACGAAAAAGGCGCATTCACAGGTGCCCAGGCACGTCGCGCCGGTCGGTTCGAGCAAGCTGATGGAGGAACCTTGTTTCTTGATGAAATAGGCGACATGCCTGCCGAGTTGCAAACCCGATTATTGCGGGTACTTGCCGATGGCGAATTCTATCCGGTTGGCTCTTATGCCTCGGTTAAAGTTGATGTGCGTATTATTGCCGCCACCCACCAAAACCTTGAAGCCTTTGTTGAACAGGGCCGTTTTAGAGAAGATTTATTTCACCGCCTAAACGTCATCCGCATCCACATTCCCCCGTTACGTGACCGTAAACAGGATATCCCTTTATTGCTGCGACATTTTTTACAAAATGCGGCTACGGAACTCAATACTGAAATCAAAATTTTAAAACCGGATGCCGAAGCTTTTTTAAGCACCCTGGACTGGCCCGGAAATGTAAGACAACTGGAAAACAGTTGTCGCTGGCTAACCGTTATGGCGGCAGGTCGGGAAATACATCTGCACGATCTTCCACCCGAATTGATCAATACTTCAGTCGAAAAAAATACCACGGAAACAGGCTGGGAAGTTTTATTAAGAAATTTGATTGATCAACAGTTATTGCGTGGCAACGAAGAAGAAATCGCCAAACAAATCATTCCTACGGTTGAAAAAATTCTAATTAAAGCCGCGTTGAATTTTACACATGGAAAGCGTCATGAAGCAGCACAATTACTGGGCTACGGTAGAAATACACTGACCCGTAAAATTCAGGAATTTCGAATTTAAAAACATGTGAGCCGCTGAATAGCAAAATTTTAAACAAAAAAAAGGGGCACCAGAGCGCCCCTTAATTTAACGACTAATCGCTCAAGCTTTCAGCAATTCTTTAACCTTTGCCATAATGCCTGTTGGATCAATACCTTGATGCGGAAATTGCTCCCAAAGACCGCCACAACCTTCTTTATGCGTTGCAATATGCGCAAATTTTGGCGTCAGACCACGTTCCAGCAACCAGGAACCAAAGCGACTACCCAAACCAGTTTTACGGTTATATGATTCTACAACCAAGACCATTGGCGAATTGCCGATTTTGGTCATCATCTCTTCATCGATAACATTCAACGTAGGTTTGTTGATCAAACCCACATCAATGCCTTCCTGTTTCAAACGCTCTACCGCATCCAATGCACGGTACAAGGACTCACCAAAACTGATGACATAACCTTGAGTACCTTCACGGATAACTTCGTCTTTACCGGAAACAAACTTGTAATCGCCGCCAAAGTAATCCTGACCTTCAGTATTCAGAATAGTCGGCACCTTTGAACGGGTAGAAAATACAAAACGCAAACCTGGATTAAAGAAGATAGTCTCCAGACAGGCTTTCATTTGCAGCGGGTCAGCAGGGAAATAAAGATTGGTCGCATAGCCATCACTCAAACCATTATCGGCAAACATATTGTTCAAACCAAAATGGCAAGTGTTGTCGGCCATGTCATCAATCCCGGAATGCGAGAAATGACTCAGTACGTTTGAATTGTTCAAACGTGCCATGGTGATTTCAGAAAGCAACATTTCCAGGAAAGCACTGAATGTACCGAAAATGCCTTGCTTGCCTGCTTCCATACCAAAACCGGCGGCAGCAGAAAAATTACCGCGCTCCATAATACCTGACGAAGTAAACACTTCTGGGTACGCCGCGTGAATTTTGAACAGACCACAAGAACCTTCAAGGTCACTATCAACAACCCGAATTTTTTCAACGCGCTCGGCTTCGCTCAATCTGCCGATGATTTCAACAGCAGCATCACCAAAAACGTTACGATTAGCATCCCAACGATCGCTGGAACCCAGGAATACCGCATCATTTTTTGGCGCTGTAATCGTTTTAAGATGATCTGCCGCCGCTTGTTGACCGCGAGACTCAAGATACTCAACCGCAACTTTTACGGAAATTACATCATGACCATGAGTTGAACCTTCCAGACCAACAATTCCTGGACACATAGGGCGATGATTGATAACGGCAACCGGGCCAGTCGTGTTTATAGCAGTACAAATACGTTTGTAAAGATCATCAAGATCTTCGCCGTCGCCTTCCAATACCGTTACGCCTTGACCCGCCAACGTTTTAGCTGTGGTGCAACCGGGCAAATAACTGGAAGGATGACCGGCAATAGTGACGTCGTTATCATCAATAATCAGTTTAACATTTAATTGTTGTGCAACCGCCAGACGTGCCGCTTCTGCGTCGTTACCTTCTTGTTGCGAACCGTCAGAACCCAGGCAGAACAGAGTTTTATCAAGATTGGCCATAGCCACACCATTGACATAAGGCCACATGTGACCTAAACGACCCGAACTAAATTTTACGCCCGGAGTAAATCCCAGTTCAGGATGACCCGGTAAATGAGAATGAGCTGCGCGGTATTCCATCAAACGTTCAGCAGGAAGATCGCCATTAAGCGTAGACATCAAATATTGAGTGGCCACACGGTGTCCGGCTTCATCAAAGAAGATAGGAACATATTTTTCTGCATCACCACGAAACAAGGCATCCATAATCATAACTTCAGGAACAGTATCGTATGGTCCACCAGTATGGCCGCCCACGCCACGCGCTGCACCCGTCGCCGTGAAAAATACAATTGCATCACGGCACAGTTGAATATTCGCTTTCAAGCTTGCTCTTTGCTCGTCAGTAAGTACAGGATTGCTTGCGTCTAACGAAATGCGTTGATATGCGCCTAAATCGATTGGAAATGTAGTCATAGTTAGATTATTGTTATTAGAGTTAAAGGTTAGAAATAAAAAGTTGGATCGGAATGGTAATAATTAATGGACACAATGATAAGGCAAAATAATGACTTTCGATATAACATTTTTTGAATAACATTAAAATTTTGCAGATATTAGCATTGCAGTTGCTACATATTACCTAAATATGATAAGAATTACGGATTAAATACAAATCCCCAATTATCGACTTTCGTTTAGTTCAATCGCTTTAAGCATCAATCTCTACCGTTTTTGGAATACAAGAATTTGCCAGAAAAAACAGGCTCAAAATAGATGAATTTATTGCGGAACCCGTGCTTTGTGGTTATAGATGGGGGACTCTCACCTTGAAATGCACTTTCACTCAATCTAAATCAGTCTAACCACCAACATACTCGACTTTTACAATAGATAGACCGTGCAGACCTATTTCTTTTGCAGCACCGTGTGATAAATCAATTAACCGGTTTTTCTTGAACGGACCTCTATCGTTAACGATAACAACAATAGAACGACCATTGTGCAAATTTGTAACCCGCACTTTACTGGGCAATGGTAATGTTTTGTGCGCTGCGCTGTAGCCATGTGCTTTAAAGTGAGTTCCCATAGCGGTACGATTACCAGACTCATTCCCATACCATGAAGCCAAACCTTGCTCGCTGTATCCGGTTGCTGTAGCCATTGGATAATAAGTTTTACCTTTGACATGATAAGGCTGATTATAGGCGGCTTTATTATGTGTAGCATGTTCGGTTAATGCGTGAGATGGAGCAGAAGTTAACGGTGGCTGGGAAGCGCAGCCGCTAACTAAGCCGACCACCACAATTGCCAAGCCAAGGCGGGCTTGTCGAAAATTGCACCTGTCACTATAAAAATAGCGGGAATTGAACATCAACTTATCTCTTATCGTCAGTTTAATAACGCCACCATACCCAACAAAACTGCACTCGCTAATCGCAGAACCCAATCAAAACAGGGTATTGATTTATTCTATCCAAGGTATAAACGGCTATCTACATTTGGGTATCTATTTGTAAATTTCCGCGCTCTTTGCCGATTACCTTAAAAAGCCGTAGTCGAGCAATGACTTACACAATAGACATTTAAGTCGCCCTCAATTTGTTGGGGGATCGACTTAATGTAAAGATTATATTAATAAGATGAAGTTAAGCCTGTTAAAACAATTAAGAATTGATAATTAAAAATAACATCTGCTTGTATCGTAAAATCAATCGATGTTTACAATTATCATATTAATATCTAATCCGGCATTGAAAATGCCGACAGCGACGCTCCGACATCACACAACCCAAATCTCTTAATGTATAATTAATTGATCTTTTAAAATATTTATGCTATAAGACCATAAAAATATACCTTACTTGGAGCAAGCTTATAATTGAACAAGCCTGCGAATGCTTGACTTACTATCTGAAAAATTAGTGTAGCTGTTAGATTACAAACTGCCGCTCACATTTAAAAAAATGACTGCCAAAGATTTACAGCGGCTAATCCAGCCACAACAAAGTACAAAGAACCCTCATTTATTGAGAATTCCTCGGCCATTATTAAGTACCGCTCAATTTCTTTAGAGTACCGACCAATATCCGAAGAACACTCCTCACTAGCAATGGAGCACTAATCAGCCATCAGGCCAACCAATGAATAATACAGGGGCATTCCTCAGCTATAAAGCAATGTTTCCTGCTGTTTAAGCTGCCATGCTCAGCCTCTAACCCTATCTCCCAATCATTAAGGAGCACACCCCGGCCATCACTCAGAACTACTTAGAGACTGCAAAGCAATAATCAGCCACTAGCGAGGCTGATTTCTTATTTAATAATGCGCCTTAGCAATTGTGCAGCACGGCTTAATAACTGCGTAGCACTGACCCTCCAATGCGGAACCCGGCTTATCTTTTGCATAATCCGGCAAAACCAAGATCCATTCGACTTAATTAGTTATTCAAACAAGCCTTAGGAGTAAATATCATGACCACTTCATCTTATATGCCAAAAAACGATGA
>SESD01000446.1_pt1 | contig 25543 bp, 23 predicted proteins | sample 3171411 | NCBI WGS metagenome assembly SESD01 (sample SAMN06051880, study PRJNA518727) | freshwater metagenome | biome: subpolar coniferous forest; feature: holomictic lake; material: water; isolation source: holomictic Lake 442, 16.5 m depth | place: Canada: near Kenora, Ontario | collected...
GACAAATAGCTAACCATTTGGCCTTGTTGTTGAAAGAAAAATGCCTTATCAGTGCAAGCTTTGGCATGGGCAGGCATTCGTACATCACAACTTTGCTTGGGATAAACGAAAGCAATAATACGGTCGTATTAGAATGTGGACCTAAGGAATATTTAAATCAACATGTGCTTAATTCATGTGAGGTGACTTTCAAAACGGAGTTTGAAGGTATAAAAGTTTCATTTACAGGCACAGCGCTTAAAAAAATTGCCCATGAAGGTGATTCGGCATTCGTTATGTCTATTCCGAAAGCGTTTTATTGGGGGCAACGTAGAGGTTATTACCGCGTCAAATCTACACTGTTAAAGCCCAGTTACTGTCAATTGAATGCTAAAGATAACAAAGTTATTAAGCTTAAAATTTACGATATTAGTCTTACCGGTTTTGCTATGCTTAATGCTTCAAAAGAAATTTCTGATTTTTTGGAACCCGGCAGAATATTTGATCGCTGTAACATTACTCTTCCTGGCATAGGGGAAATTTCAACTTCGTTTGAGATTTGTAATAAGTGCATTGTCAATCCTGATAAAATTGAAAAAATTCAGAAAATTGGTTGTAAATTTAACAATATATCGAGCAAGGCTGAAGAGGCTATACAGCATTATATACAGCAAGTTCAACGAGAAGATTTGCAGAAAAAAATGAACTGATTGGTAAGAAAGAAAACTCATTAGATATTGTATTTTCAATTGCCTAATCTTTTACTGAATGATGTTTCAGGCTTTATGGGTAAGGTATGAGGCTTGTCTTAAGTGTGTTTTATTGGCTTTTCGCCAAGTATGATAAGGGTGTATTTATTCGTTCAAACATTTTATTGGATGTAGAATAGAGAAAATAATAATAAAAAACTTCCGCTATCAATGTCTACTCAAGTTCGAATTGTAAATTCTGGTTTTATAAGAGATTTCTTTAAGGATTTCTTACCCAATTCTCAAGCAGTTGCACTGGCCATTATTCTGGTTGTCAGTTTTGTGCTTATTTATTCTCTTTCCGATTTGTTAATGCCTGTTTTTGTCTCTATTGTACTGGCCTTTTTGCTGGAAGGATTGATAACTAAGGCTGAAATCCTGAAGATGCCGCGCCTGCCAGCTGTATATCTGGTCTTTTCTGTATTTATGGCCTGCCTGGGTTTTCTCCTGTTTTATTTGATGCCGATGGTTTCCCAGCAGGCTGTCGAACTTGTCCAGCATATTCCTGAAATAATTAGTAGAGCCCAAACTGGAATCATGCGGTTACCCGAAATATATCCTAAATGGATTTCGGAAAGTAAAATTCAGCAAATGATGTTTGCCGTTCAGCGTGAATTATTAACCTATGGACAGAATGTTTTATCCATCTCAGCCGCCTCGGTAGTGGGCTTGGTCAGTGTGATGATTTATCTGTTTCTGGTTCCGATGATGGTTTTTTTTCTATTGAAAGACAAGCAATTGCTGGTGACCTGGTTTTTACAGTTTATGCCCAGAGACCGACATTTGACAGTGCGGGTGTGGGAAGAGGTCGATATGCAGATTGGTAATTATGTGCGTGGCAAGTTTTCAGAAGTTTTTATTTTATGGGCTGTCAGTTATGTAACATATGCCGCAATGGGTTTGAATTACTCGATGCTGCTAGCTGTTTGTATGGGGTTGTCGGTTATTATTCCTTATGTGGGGGCGACACTGGTTACTTTTCCTGTGTTGGCTGTGGCTTATTTTCAATGGGGATTTGGTGATGATGAGTTTATGTACGTTGTCATCGCCTATTCAATTATTCAGGCTTTAGATGGCGTGGTATTGGTGCCGATATTATTTTCAGAAGCTGTTAATTTACATGCCATCGCCATAATTGTTGCGATATTGTTTTTTGGAGGTTTGTGGGGTTTTTGGGGGGTATTTCTGGCTATTCCACTGGCTACTGTTGTTAAGGCGGTATTGACTGCTTGGCCACGGATAGGCGATAACAATCTGGATACTAATTGTTAAGAATGTTATTAATAGGGATTGATTTTATTAGTGGTAGTAGGCCAATATCCTTTAATCCCTATTCTCTGACTGTTCCATCAGTCAGTTTTGGTTATTCTGATTGTTGAATTAACAATGTTGTTTTATCCAGCGCTTTCAGGGCCTGTTTAATTAATACGAGACTTTTATCAGCCCCCGTCGATGCTTCGGCAATCAGTCTTGAACTGAGACATAAACGTAAGGCACTGACTGGTATGTCGTTCCTGATTCCACAAGCGACTGGCTGTCCAAATTGGCAGCGCGTTGAGGCAATATCTGTTTTGAATGGGTCAGGTCTGGCGGTCTTTAGTGTAGTCATAAGTTGTTGATAAACAATTCCAGTTTGTTCGCGGCTTAAAGGCGTTCGTTTGTCTGTTTGGGGATTAAAGAGCAAAAAAGGGAAGATGGTCTGGAGATGATCCCAGTTGGTTGCAGTTGTTAAGGGTTGACGGTCTAGTTCGAGCACAGGCAAGGCTTCGAAATAAGGGTCTGAGCTTAGGCGTTGCTTGATTGCCTTTGCAAAATCCTGCATAAACCTTATCAAGACTACTTCCGGCACAGCGCGGAATCTTCGTAATTCTTCCAGTGCTACTGCAATACGCAATAATAGGCCGAAATTGTAAGGCTGGTCCTTTAAGTCAGCGTTTTTTTGAAACCGTGATGCTACGCTACCTGGAAGTAGTAATACAGCCGAGAAAGACGGAGCTGTCAGGAATTTTGAACCGGTCAGTGCAACCATAAATTCTTGATCAAGATAAGCACGTAAGGTCGGCAGTCCGATGCGGAACTGGCATGCATCAATCAGTACTTCAACGACGTCCGTATACTGATTATGTAGGGCTATGACGCAGGCCGGGCTTGGCGCAATTAATCCGGTTTTGGACTGGTCAACCAGAATCAGCAGGACGCGCCGCTCTGCTGCAACCGCTTTAGCAACCAGCATCTCTACTTCAGTATCAATATCTGTTAATAATCTGGGAGTTCCATCTTCCAGGCGAATAGCGATTTGTGCTATTTCTACGTTATTTTTTCCGTTGCTGGTGTGTTCGTTTAAAGCCGAAATCACGCCACTCCCGGTTTCATTGGCTTCAACCATGATGATCAGTGTCGGTTTCAATGATTTACGACCTGCGTACTGAGCGACAAGGGCGTGTGTTTCGGTGCCCGACGGAGAAAAGATCAGTTCTAATTCGGGAAGGTCAGATAGCTCGCAAAGTTGCAGCCATTCCAAACGAATCTCTTTCATTTTTCGGTTATAGACGGCTTCGTATGGCTCTGCGTCAATTGCCATTAGTAATTCGGTGTGCAGTTGACTCGCAGCGGCATAACCTTGAGCGGAAATAACGGATGCAGTAGACGAACTAAAAGCCAGTAGCTCTGGATCAGGAAACGGTTGGCAGCCATATTTGTTTAATCCGGTAGATGTATTGAGCGCGATACGCTCGTCACCTCCGGTAATCAGAAGTTCCTCCGTGGAGGGCAGGCTGTATGATGAATTATGTTTCACTGTTATTAATGGTTGTCCGGTTGCTTTACGTTGAGTAGCATCTGGCGAAAGGCGCCGAACACTTTGTTCATTTGTGGTTGTTTGTAGGGAAAAATGTCGACTGGATCAATGGCGTGAATAATCATGCAACTATCAATTTCAAAAATCAGTAAGTCGCCGTTAGCGGTTTCACCGCAATCAATACCGAGGTAATCGAGGCCTGCACGCTCGTAGATGGTGTGAAAGGCTTTGGCGTGTTTGCAGGCAAACTCATTATCGAAATCTGTCATAAAGCGTTCTTCTTCGGCACGTTTTTCCATGCTTTCGGCCATGCCGGCATTCAGGTAATGAATCATCCAGTGTTCTGAGATTCCGACATGGCAAACATAAGGTTTTCCGTCAATCAGAACGATGCGGTATTTTCTGAACAAGCCGTCGGGACTTCGATAATCCACAAAACGGGAAACATAAAATTCCTTATTGGGCATGTCTTGCAGATAGCTAGCCAGCGCATTGGCATCATCGATTTTATCAAGGTCTTTTCCGGCATGAGAATCAACGGGGCGGATAATAACAGGAAAATTACCGTCCTTAAGGCTATCTGAAAGCTGTAGTTGTTTGTCAGCAACTTGTTCCAAAACCTGTCGGGCCAAGCGGAGCGTAGTGGGTATGATGATTCCCGGCGCCGAATATAGTAAGTTGCAGACTTCGTCACGTGAGAGCAGGGCAATACGCTCAGGCTTGTTTAATATCGGACAAGGCCAGGCGCTTAGAGCGATATTTATCGCTTTTAATAGCGGCATGTTTTGATCGGATTGGGCGATGGCAACGAACAGTACATCATGCTTGGGAAGCTCAGTAGGCAAGGGAAGTTCTGGAGTTGCGTAGACAATATCAAGCGCAACATCCGAGTCTTCCAACAGAAATTCTACCGGGGTGTTTGCCATTAAATCGCCTGCTCCCATAATCACCAATAGCTTAAGAGCAACCATTTCTGTCGCCGTTGGTTGGGTGTATATTTGCTGAATTTTTAGAGCCTGGGCCTGCATGGTCAAGGCCAGATCCCGATTGCCACGCAATTGCAAAACCGTGGATAAATCCATCAGCGCCTTGCCGCTGGTATCAGTCTCGGCGCGTTCGATTAATTGCGTACCTAATGGGGCAAGGTCTGCGCCGGAATATGCCATTCGCATCAGCTTGGCCAGGCCGAGTAGCGGTTGCTTATGATTAAAGGTGTTCATTATTTATACCTGAGATTGGGCGGCAATTTTACCGAACGAGAGCGTAGCATCAATCAAGTTGTCAATATCACGTGAAGTAGTGCGATGATTGACGATAGCAGCACGAATGGCTAGCTGGCCGTTGATGGTTGTTGTTGAGGGAGCCGCAATGCCTGATTCCTGTAATGCAATGACCAGTTCGGCATTGATCCGATTGGCATCTATGCTGCGATAGCGGAAGCACACGATATTGAGTGCAACCGGGGCGAGCAGTTCAAGTTTTGGTTCGGCTTCAATTCGCAGCTTTAGATACTGGGCCAGTGCGCAGGTATTTGAAATAACCTGGCCTAATTTTTCGGCGCCATAAACTTTTAGGGTGAACCATGTTTTTAGCGCCCTGAAACCGCGCGAAAGATCAGGGCCAAAATCACATGGCCAAGGAGAGCCGGCGGCCATTCCTCTGGTCTCACGTTTTAGGTATGCGGCGGGCGAAGAAAAAGTGTCGAGCTGTAACTGGCTGTCGCGCACCAATATAAATCCAGCATCATAGGGCACTTGCCCCCATTTATGGAAGTCAAAGGCAATTGAGTCGGCCTGCTCGATGCCTTGCAGGTGAGGTGCAATATCAGGAGACAGCATGCCCAATGCGCCGTATGCGCCATCGACATGAAACCAGATTTTTTCTCGTTGGCAAAGTTCGGCAAGAGATTTAAGGTTGTCTATGGCGCCAACGTCTGCGCTACCTGCGGTGCCGGCAATAAAAAAAGGAGTCAGTCCGGTTTTTTTGTCCTCGGATATAGTTGATTCAAGTGCTGAAATATCTATTTGAAATTGCTGGTTGACGGGTATTTTTCGTAGTGCTGAACTACCGAAACCAGCGATTTCTATGGCTTTGGTCAGGCTGATGTGTGCGCTGGTCGAGGTGTAAGCAACTAATTGTTGGTCATTGTTAGTCATGCCTTTTTGGCGAACTTTAACACCTAGTCTTGCTGTGCGTGCAATTAGCACGGCAAGCAGGTTTGCCATTGAAGTTCCTGTAACAAAAAGGCCGCTAGCAGTTTCGGGGAAATCAAACAAGTCTCGAACCCATTGAACGACCTGACGTTCAACCCCAATCGGTGCCTGATCCCGTCCGCCTAAATTGGCGTTCAAACCGGCAGATAACATTTCCGCGAGCATTCCGACCGGAGTGCCACCGCCATGTACCCAGCCCATAAAACCAGGGTGGGCGTTGCCTAAGGCGTAGGGAATTACTTTTCCCATAAAGATATTGTGCGCAGCTGCCAAGTCTGTGTGGTCAAGATCAAGGGGTTGTTGGAATGTTTGTCGGATGGCGTCTGGCATGGGTTGCCAGACGGGGTTATCGCGTTGGTGTTCAAGATAATCGATCATGTCGTCCAGCATTTTATGGCCTTGCATGCGAAAGGCATTCCAGTCTGAGGGATCCAGTGTGTCTTCAGAGGTTTCCAGCATGTTGAATGAATTTAGTTGGGAGTGGTCATAACGGAAAAAACTTTTTATCTATGTAAAATAATTTCCAATACCAGTTTGCTGCCAAAGTAAGCGAGCAGCAATAGAAAAAAACCGGATAAAGTCCAGCGGACTGCTGTCTTTCCGCGCCAGCCATAACGGAGTCTTCCTATTAATAGGCTGGAAAATATAATCCAGGCTATAAGAGATAAGACGGTTTTATGGACTAAATGCTGGGCGAATAGGTCTTCAATAAAGATAAAGCCACTAATCAAGGAAATGGATAGAAAAAAAAGTCCGGCGCCTAGCATTTCAAACAGTAAGGTTTCCATGGTTTGTAGGGGTGGCAAGGACTGAATAAAGCGTTTAGGTGGATGGCTTTTAAGTTGCTGATCTTGGATGGCAAGTAATATCGCTTGGAGTGCGGCGATGTTCAAAAGGCTAAAGGCGATAATTGAAGTTAATATGTGTGTGCTCATTTGCCAGTTGTGAGTGTGGAGCAGGTGTGGTTTTTCAGGTAGATTAAGTTCTAGTGCGAGCATGATCGCAGCGATAGGGAAAATTACGATACCCAGTTTTTCCACAGGTTTATTAAGTGTTGCAATTAATAATAACAACGCGACAATTAATGATACGAGAGCCGCGGTACTGATAAAGCTAAAGTTAAAGCTGTCGTTTTTTTCGAAGGCAATGACGATGTAAGTGATGTGTGTAAAAACGGCTATCCATGCTAGATATAGTGGGGATCTGGGTCTTTTATTTTGTTGTGTACTGCGAGCCATAAGCAGAGTGCTTATCACGTAAGAGCATATTGAAAGATTGGCGAGTATGGTGTTCATTGCAGTCGTTTAAGTTGGTTTTGATCAATAGACAACGCCAAATATCGGCGTGGACTTATTGTCTTTAAAAATGCCAGATTACGATTTCATGGCTCCAAATCCCTTCTGTTTAATGCAAAGGCCTTGAAGGCTATGTTAATATATCAGGCTAAATAGTCCTAACGCATTTGTGTTAGTGAGTGATTTCCTTGAAGATTTAATAAAGATACTGATATGTTTGATAATTTAACCGATCGATTAAGTAGCACGCTTAAAAAAATTAAGGGTCAGGGGCGCTTGACTGAGGACAACATCAAAGACACCTTGCGCGAAGTGCGTATGGCTCTCCTTGAGGCTGATGTTGCTTTGTCGGTGGTTACGGACTTTATAGAACGTATCAGGTTAGGCGCATTGGGCCAGGAAGTTCAGTCCAGTCTTAGTCCGGGGCAATCTCTGATTAAACTGGTTCAGGCCGAGTTGGTTGCCGTGATGGGTGATGCCAACGAAAAACTTAATCTTAATGCTGTTCCCCCGGCGATTATCTTGATGGCGGGTCTTCAAGGAGCGGGTAAGACCACCACAGTAGCAAAATTAGGTCGATGGCTTAAAGAAAATCAAAAGAAAAAAGTCGGAGTGGTTAGTACTGACGTTTATCGTCCTGCAGCGATTAAGCAGTTACAGGTATTGGCAAACGAACTTTCTTTGGATTTTTTTGAAAGTGATATAACTCAAAATCCGGTAGATATAGCTAGAAACGCAATAGATGCGGGAAAGAGAAAGTTCCTTGATGTCATTATTGTTGATACGGCAGGTCGTCTGCATGTCGATGACGAAATGATGGGTGAGATTAAGGCGCTGCATGCGGCAATCAATCCAATTGAAACTTTGTTCGTTGTTGATAGTATGACTGGGCAGGATGCCGCCATTACTGCAAAAGCGTTTAACGACGCCTTGCCGCTGACCGGGGTGATTTTGACCAAGGCTGATGGTGATGCTCGTGGTGGTGCTGCGTTATCTATACGTCATATTACTGGTAAGCCGATTAAGTTTATCGGTATGGGTGAAAAGACTGATGCATTGGAACCCTTCTATCCTGATCGTATCGCTTCCCGTATTTTGGGTATGGGCGATATGCTTGGATTGATTGAAGAGATTGAGCAAAAAGTTGACAAGGAAAAAGCTGAAAAGCTCGTTAAAAAGTTGCAAAAAGGCAAGGCTTTTGATTTGGAAGATTTTCGTGAGCAATTGCAGCAAATGCAGGATATGGGTGGCGTGGGCTCGATGCTTGATAAATTGCCGGGCATGAATGAAATTCCCCAAGAAATGAAGGATAAGGTTAATAGCAAGGAATTATCGCGGCAGATCGGCGTGATTAATTCAATGACCATGAAGGAAAGACGTTATCCTGATTTGATTAAAGGTAGTCGGAAAAAGCGGATTGCAGACGGTTGTGGCCAGCAGTTGTCGGATGTTAATCGTATTTTGAAGCAGTTTATGATGATGCAAAAAATGATGAAACGTTTCAAAGCCGGTAATATGGCGAATATGATGCGCGGCATAAAAAATAATGTTCGCGGCATGGGTATGAGGCGGTAGTTTTGTCGCATTAATGATGACTTATTTTGCTGATATAGTAAGTGAATGTAATAGCTGGTGTGTTGTTCTTTACTTATAGGCAAAATCAAGTAAAATAGTTGGATTAACAGTGAATAAATTTTTTTGAGGAACTTAGATGGTAACCATTCGTCTTTCTAGAGGTGGCGCGAAAAATCGTCCTTTCTATCATGTTGTTGTAACCGATAGTAGAAGCGGTCGTGACGGTCGTTATATTGAACGTCTGGGTTTTTTTAATCCTTTGGCGCGTGGTAATGAAGAAAAATTACGTTTAGATTGTGAGCGAGTTGATTATTGGAAAGCCAATGGTGCTCAACCTTCAGATCGCGTAGTAAAATTGATTAAAGACGCACGTAAAGCAGCGGCATAAAATCAGTTGTCAGAGTGTCATGTAAGCGTTGGCAAGATTTCTGGCGTTTTTGGTATAAAGGGATGGGTTAAGGTATTTTCCTTTACTGATCCAAGGGAAAATATTTTAACTTATTCTCCCTGGCTGCTAAAAAGAAACGACGAAACAAAGGTTGTTGCTATCGTTGATGGTCAGTTGCAGGGTAAGACAATTGTTGCCCAGTTGGCCGATATTAATGACAGGGATCAAGCAGAAAGCCTGATGGGATGGGATGTTTATATCCTTAAAAATCAACTGCCAAAAGCTCTTAAAGGTGAATATTACTGGTCTGATCTGATTGGCTTGAGCGTTGAGACTATCGATAATGTTAACTTAGGTTTGGTTGATGGTCTTCTTGAAACTGGGGCTAATGATGTGCTTATTGTCCAAGGCGATAGAGAACGAGTTATTCCGTTTTTACAGGGACAAACAATTATTAATGTTGATTTGGAAGCCGGCAAGATTATTGTCGACTGGGATCCTGAGTTTTAATTATTGGTATGCAGTTTGGTGTTGTAACATTATTTCCAGAAATGGTCGTTGCAGCTGCGACTTACGGTGTAACCGGCAGGGCAATAGAGCGTAATATCGTTAGTTTGTCGGCATGGAATCCCAGGGATTATACGGTCGACAGGCACAGAACTGTTGATGATCGACCTTACGGTGGCGGTCCTGGAATGTTGATGAAATATCAGCCATTACATGATGCTGTAAATGCCGCAAAAAATGCGGGTTCTGATTTAGCTAAAGTAGTTTATTTAAGCCCTCAAGGTAAGCCGATAACACAGGCTTTATTGGCCGATGCAAGCCAGGTATCGCATTTGATTTTGGTTGCCGGTCGCTATGAAGGCATTGATGAACGTTTTGTCGAGCTAGATTGTGACGATGAATGGTCTATCGGTGACTATGTTATCAGTGGTGGTGAGCTTGCTGCCTTAGTGGTGATTGATGCGGTAACGCGTTTATTACCCGGTGTGCTTGGTGATGAAGATTCAGCCCAGCAAGACTCTCATAGCGATGGTTTACTGGATTGTCCGCATTATACTAGGCCGGAACAAATAGCAGGACGGTTGGTCCCTGAAGTTTTGATGGGGGGTAATCACAAGGATATAGAGCGCTGGCGAATGAAACAGGCTTTAGGTCGAACCTGGCAGAGGCGACCGGATTTATTGAAAAAAAAGAATTTGAGTGCAGAGCAGGAAAAATTGCTCAGAGAATTTATTGTGGAGTTGGTTTAAATTAAGGTGTGGTAATGAGCAATATTATTGATGAATTGGAAGCAGAACAGCTGAAACAGATTCCTGACTTTGGTCCAGGTGATACAGTTGTTGTACAAGTTAAGGTAAAAGAAGGCGAGCGTGAAAGAATTCAGGCTTTTGAAGGTATTGTGATTGCAAAACGTAATCGCGGTTTAAATTCGGCTTTTACAGTAAGAAAAATTTCACACGGTACAGGTGTTGAGCGTGTTTTTCAAACTCATAGCCCAATAATTAGCGAGATTAATGTTAAGCGTCGTGGCGATGTTCGTCGTGCCAAGCTGTATTACTTGCGTGACTTGACTGGTAAAGCGGCCCGTATTAAAGAAAAACTTTAATTAAGCTGGATTACACGGTCTAAAAAAGGCAGCTTTTGAGCTGCCTTTTTTTATGGAAAATAGTTCGATTGACTTGTTTTCGATAATAAATAAAGTGATTCAGGTGCTGTGTTATGCCATTTAATATTCAGTGGGTAGAAAATGTGTTGGGAGATATTGACTTTAAAAGTCTTCAGACGCCTGCCGGTCAACTTATGTTGCATAATCAGAATGGCGTAATAGTTCAAACAGATTGGTTGCCAAGTGGCAGTGTAAATCTACCGGCTGACAATGAGTTAAATCAGTATTGGTTGAATCCGTATAAAATCATAAAAATAAGTCTGTTAAAACAGGGTACCCCATTCAGAAATAAGGTTTGGTCAATGCTCTGCGAAATACCGTTTGGAGAAACTATGACCTATTCTGCTTTGGCAAAAAAAACAGATTCATCAGCGAGGGCGGTAGGCAATGCCTGCAGAGATAATCCATACGCATTATTTATCCCTTGCCATCGTGTTGTGTCGATTTCAGGAATGGGAGGCTATTGTGGACAAACGAAAGGAGATTTGATGGAAGTTAAGCACAAATTACTCGAATTTGAAGCTAACCATAAAAAATGAAAGCAACTGTTTTAATAGACCAATTTTTAGATGCCGTCTGGGTGGAACAAGGCTTGAGTGAGAATACACTGTCAGCTTACGGCAGTGATTTAAGGATTTTTGCCAAATGGCTAAAAGAAATGCCGATTCTGGAAGTTGATGGTGGGTTGCTATCAAGCTTTCTTGCCAGTCGTTATAAAGACGGAATTGGCAACAGGTCATCAGCGCGCATCTTGTCGAGTTTGCGTCGATTTTATGGTTATTACATTCGTGAAAATATAATAAAAATCGATCCAACGGCATTGATAGAAGCGCCTCATATCGGTCAGCCCTTGCCAGCTTCGTTATCTGAACAAGACGTCGAGTTATTGCTGGAAGCGCCTGAAGTCACTCATGCTTTAGGTTTCAGGGACAGAGTTATGCTGGAGATGCTTTATGCGACAGGGCTTAGGGTCTCCGAGCTGGTTAATTTAAAATTCGAACAAATTAGTTTTCGGCAAGGTGTAGTCAGGATTATCGGTAAAGGCAACAAGGAGCGCTTGGTGCCGGTCGGCGAAGTAGCCATGAGTTGGTTGGAAAATTACATGGACCAAGCCAGAAAGGCAATTTTAGGTGAGCGGCAATGTGATTATTTATTTGTTACCAATCGAGCAAGCAATATGACAAGACAGGCTTTTTGGCATATTATCAAACGGCATGCCAAAAAAGCCGGGATTAGCAAAGGGCTATCGCCTCATACCTTAAGGCATGCTTTTGCTACGCACTTATTAAATCATGGCGCTGATTTGCGGGTTGTGCAATTATTGTTGGGTCATGCCGATTTGTCGACTACGCAAATTTATACTCATATTGCCCGCGAAAGGCTTAAAGAATTACATTCAAAATATCACCCAAGAGGATAGTTAAGATGGCTCACAATATTCACCCTACTGCTTATATAGCGAATGACGTGTCTCTGGGAGACAATATTACGGTTGGGCCTTTTGCTGTTATTGAAACAGGTGTTGTGTTGGGAACTGATTGTCAGGTCGGTGCTCATGCCGTGGTGCATAGTCATGTCAAAATGGGCAATGGTAATATTTTACATCCGCATGCAGTTCTGGGTGGCTTGCCGCAAGATACCGGTTTTAAGTCAGAAACTGTTTCCTGGTTGATCTGTGGTGACAATAATGTATTTAGAGAAGGCTTTACTGCACATCGTTCCTCTAAAGAAAATGCGGAGACTCATATCGGTTCGGGATGTTTTTTTATGAATAACAGTCACGTCGCGCATGATTGTGTAGTAGGAAACAACACCATTTTTGCAAACAATGTTGCGATTGGCGGGTATGTTGAAGTTGGCAATAATGTATTTATTGGTGGTGCTGTTGTTGCTCATCAGTTTTGTAGAATTGGCTCGTTTGCGATAGTGCAGGGCACAACCGGACTTAATATGGACGTCATTCCATTTATGCTGATTGGCGGGCGGCCTGCCAGGCATTATAAATTGAACACCGTAGGTCTAAGACGTGCCGGTATTACCGGTGAGCGATATAAGGTTTTATCGGCAGCATTTCGATTGTTAAAAAACAAACAGAGTCTCGATGATTTGGAGGAAACCGAAGAATTAAAACAATTGAAAGAGTGGTTAGCCGTTAAATCCAAGCGCGGTTTGCATGGGTTTGTAAGTGTCTAAAATTGAATAGCAGATTAATCCACCCTGAAAACAAAAAAAACGTGTCTTCGGGGGTAATGATGCTGATTGCCAACCATATCCACCGAAGATTCTAATATCTGTTATCATAAGCCATTGAATTACGGCAGTTCGCCGCCATTCACGTCAACTAAAGAGTCCTTGTGAACACTGCACTATTTTCCTCCCTAGCTTTAAAACCCGCTCTGCTTGAAAACATTGAATCACTTGGATACACCCACTTAACGCCAATACAGGCAGAAAGTTTGCCGCATATTCTTGAGGGTAGGGATGTCATTGCCCAAGCTAAAACTGGCAGTGGAAAAACGGCAGCGTTTGGAATCGGCCTTTTATCCAAACTCGATTTTAACAGTTTCAGAGTTCAGGCCATGGTGGTTTGTCCAACACGCGAGCTTGCTGATCAGGTTTGCAAAGAAATCAGGCGATTGGCACGGTTTACGCAAAATATAAAGGTACTGACCTTGTGTGGCGGCGTGCCTTTTGGCCCGCAGTTGGGTTCCCTTGAGCACGGCGTTCATGTGGTGGTCGGTACGCCGGGACGGTTACAAGAACATTTGCGCAAACGCAGTTTACGCTTAAGCAACCTGAAAGTTTTGGTGTTGGACGAGGCAGATCGAATGCTGGATATGGGCTTTGAAGAGGCGATATCCGATGTCATTTCATATGCACCGACTCATCGACAAACCCTTCTTTTTTCGGCAACCTATGCTGATCCGATTCGCGAAATGAGCCAGAAATATCAGTTCAAACCGGTTTCCGTCAGTATTGAAACCAGTCATCAAGACAGCGATATTGAGCAACGGTTTTTTCAGGTAGAAAAATCCAAAAGGACAAACGCGTTGGGTTATCTTTTATCCTATTATCGCCCCGAATCAACCGTGGTGTTTTGCAACACTAAAAAAGAATGCCAGGATGTGGCTGGATCGCTTGAGAAATGCGGTTTTTCAGTTCAGGCACTTCATGGTGATCTGGAGCAAAAGCAGCGGGATCAGGTGTTAGTGCGTTTTTCCAATAAGAGTTGTTCTGTATTGGTAGCGACCGATGTGGCTGCACGCGGCCTAGATATTAAAGATATGCAGGCAGTGATTAATTATGATTTGCCCTGGGATCCGGAAATTTACGTACATCGCATTGGACGAACAGGGCGAGCTGGTAAAAAGGGCTTGGCCTTAAGTTTGTGCACTGATCAGGAATTGAATCGGGTTAAAGCAATTGAAGAATATCAAGCAACTTCCGTTAAATGGGATGAAGTCGCACCTTTTGAAATGGGCTATGAACAACGTTTCGAAGCGCCGATGGTGACTTTGTGGATAGACGGCGGGCGTAAAAATAAAGTACGTCCGGGTGATATTTTGGGTGCTTTAACCGGTGCTGGTGGTATTGCAGGCAGTGAAGTAGGTAAAATCGATATATTTGATGCCCATGCCTATGTGGCGGTTAAGCGTGAAAATATTGACAAGGCTTTCACCTGTTTAAAAAATGGCAAAATCAAAGGACGCAGTTTTAATGTCCATAAGTCTCAATGGGGCTGAATTTTAGGGATTAAAACTATGTGGATACTTATATTTGCTTTGCTTTTACAGCGATTTACAAGATTAAATGTGGTTAGTGAGGAATGTGTTTTCCACTCTGACCTTTAATGTGTCGAAAGATACAGTACAATGATTTTCCTGATGATCCATAAAAAATAGCAAAAATCATAAAAATTCCATTATCACAGTACTAAAAAATGAGGGCAAGGTTATTACAATTTAAAAAGAGTTAGCCTGGTTGAGTTCATTAAGCATTTTGGAATTGAAGTCCTGTGTCGAAAAGCCTTATTTCTCTGACGCTGGTTTTGAGGTTATTTTTTGCCTGAATAATGTGTTTCATTGGACTGTTGATTTGGGTCAATACGATGATAAAAAAAGGTCGAATAACGGAGATCTATTTATCAATCATAAACAGAGCTTCCTCGTGATTTAGCCAAGTTTTTTCATCGATTTATTCGATGTTAAAGAATACTTTTAGGTAACTCTCATGACTTATTGTCTTCCTCTTGCCGCGGTCAATACCAACATTTTTCCAGGCAGCTATGCCGTTGCCCGGCAACATTGGCTAGCGCAAATTTTAAAAGTAAACGTTCATACCCAACAATTGTCTTATCCTTGTGCGGGCTTAGGAAGGCAAGGCGAGGTGCTGGTTACCGATACGGTTTGGCTGGGTCCAGAAGACTCCTCGCGAGTTTTGGTTTTAATAGGCGGAACACACGGTATTGAAGGCTTTACCGGTAGTGCAATACAAATCGATCAGTTAGGCTTGCTTATCGATGGCAAATTCGTGATTCCCAACAATACAGCAATATTGATGATTCATGCCCTAACGCCCTGGGGTTACGCCTGGCAACGGCGTTGTGATGAGGATGGTGTTGATCTTAATCGTAATGTCGTCGATTTTACTAAAGCGTTACCGGAAAATTCCGGCTATGAACAGCTTAAAAATACTTTGTATTTGGCTGATACCGAACCAAGAAAAGCGGTTATGGTCGAACTTGAACGTCAATATGGCCGTGTTGCCCTGGAAATAGCTATGAGCGCTGGTCAATACACTGATCCGACAGGGCCTTTTTATGGAGGAAAGTCGCCGGCACATGGTCGTTTGGTCTGCGAAGATCTGATTAGCAAATATGCACTGAATGAGCGGGATTTGACAGTTATTGATTTGCACACCGGCCTAGGTTCATACGGCTATGGCGAAATAATTTGCGACCATCAACCGGACAGTGCAGGAACCCAAGTCGCACTTCAATATTATGGCAATTCGGTTACTCTGCCGTTTTTGGGTACATCCAGTTCGGTGCCCAAAACAGGTTTGCTGGATTATGCCTGGCACGCCATCATGAATGAACGCAGTTGTTATGTCACCCTCGAATTTGGCACCTTCAGTACAGATCAATTATTTGAAATCTTACTCAAAGATCATCAATTGTGGACGCAAACTGATAATCAAGGAGCCCGCCTTGAGCACAGTAAAATCATGCGCCATCATTTTTATCCTCCAGATCAAGCCTGGCAGGAAATGGTCTTATTTCGGGCTAGACAGGTCATTGCCCAAGGTTTACAAGGGACGTTTTCTTGAGCGTTGCTATCCGACCCGCCCAATTATCGGACCTCGATCAGCTTGTGATGCTGGAGCAAAACTGTTTTGAGACCGATCGGTTAAGTCGCCGCAGTTTTAAGCATTGGGTAAATACGGAACATCGGGCCTTGCTGGTTGCAGAGCAGGAAAAAGTCATTTGCGGGTATGTACTGATTATTTATCATCCCGGTACTCGACTGGCTCGTGTTTACTCTTTGGCCGTCGAAGCTACGCAAAGAGGCGCTGGCATCGCGAAATTGCTGATGTCGGCAGGTGAACAGGCCGCTACGGAGGCTGGCAGGCTTTATCTGCGTCTTGAAGTCAGTGTAGACAATGTTTCGGCAATCAAACTCTACCAATCACTGGGGTATCGGAAATTTGGCATTTACCGCGATTATTATCAGGATCACAAAGATGCTTTACGTTACCAGAAACGTATCCGCCGTTATCGCGATACCTTGCAACACCGTTCGGTACATTGGCTGAGACAAACCACGCCGTTTACCTGCGGCCCCGCCTCGCTAATGATGGCGATGCATGGTTTAAACAAGGCTTATCAACCTTCGCAGGAAGAAGAAATTAATCTGTGGCGGGAAGCTACGACAATTTTTATGACCTCGGGACATGGCGGATGTCACCCCATTGGTTTGGCATTGGCTGCAAAGCGTCGCCATTTTGTCGTTGAAGTCTGGGTTAATCAGACTGGAACGTTATTTATCGATGGCGTGCGCAATGAAGAAAAAAAACAGGTGGTGGAATTGGTCGACAATTGTTTTAAGCGTGAGGCGGCTGAACAAAATATCCCGATACATTATGCCAATATTAGCCAGAATGACTTGATTGGCGCCTTTAAATCCGGAGCGATACCGTTAATTTTAATCAGCACTTTCCGGCTGGATGGAAAAAAAGCTCCGCATTGGGTGGTGATGAGTGGCTACGATGATGATTGTCTGTATATGCATGATCCAGATCCTGACGAAGGGAGACAAAGCGAACTCGATTGCCAATTTATTCCTATTGCTTGCGAGGATTTTGATCAACTGTCCTGTTTTGGCAAGAATCGGCTTAGAACGGCAGTGATTATTTGGCCAGCATAGAAGTTTTCATCTGATCTTAATTAAAGCAATAGCGTTACTTTAATATTGTTGGAGTAGTATCTTGTATTCACCAGAATCTAATTATTTATATCTTTTTAAGCAAGGAAAACAATATGAAACAGATAATAAAATCAGTAGTAGTTGTTTTTGCATTCAGCCTGCTTACGGCTTGTGCAACTAATTCGGATATTGAAAAATTACAATCAGAAGTTAATGGTTTGGATAGTTCGGTCAAACAGGCATCGGCTGATGCAAACAGTGCGCAAACCGCCTCCGCTGATGCGGCTGCAAAGTCCGCTGCTGCTGAAGCTTCAGCAAATAGAGCGGCTCAATTATCTCAAGATACCAATGATAAGTTGAATAAAAGATTCAAAAAATCGATGATGAAGTAAGCTGTCATTTTTTATATCGATGTAAAATACGGGAATGAATTTGAATATGAAATTCACATATATTTTTCATCGAAAAATATAAGTTCAATATAAAATAAATGTGAGTGGATTGTAAATGAAAAAATTTCGTACTTATAGATTGGTTGCTTTTACTGCATTAATGCTGTTTTCGTATTCCAATGCTCATGCTCAGCATTCAGTTGCAGGGCATACCTCGGCACAAAAATTTGGTAGAGGTCTGGCTGGGATGACCTGCGGATTTCTTGAGATTCCAGGTAATATTGTTAAAGAAACGCATGCCAAAGGGGCTGTAGGTTTTCCAATTGGCCTTGCTACCGGTTTGGGAATGACGGTAACGCGTGAACTAGTTGGGGTTTATGAGTTTATTACCGCGCCTTTTCCAATGCCTTCAGGTTTTCGCCCGATTTTAACCCCAGAATATCCTTGGGATTATTTTGAATAAATTGTTGAATTGGTCTACGCAGCAGCAAGAATCATAAAAAAATGGAGTTCAAACCCAAGTTTGAACTCCATTTTTTTTGTATGACTGAGGTGTAAATCTATGGCTAAATTTATTCTAAGAATAATAAAAAACTAAATGTTTAATCTATTGTTTTTTGTTTATGTTGGACAGGTAAACAAATCCGAAAAGTCGTTCCAATATTTACAGTACTGAAAACTTCAATTCTGCCATCATGTTTTTGTATGATGTTTTGTGAAATGGACAAGCCGAGTCCGGTACCTTTTCCTATCGGTTTGGTGGTGAAAAAAGGTTCAAATAAGCGGTTAATAAGTTCAGGCGCGATGCCTTGTCCTGTGTCAGAAATTTCTACCCAAACCTCATTAGCTGATTTTAATGTTCGGATGGTAATGTCACCTTGTTCTTTGATTGCTTGTGCTGAATTGATTAAGAGGTTCATAAAAACCTGATTAAGTTGTGAAGCCAGACAATATATTTCTGGAATCTCACCGTATATTTTATGGACATTACAATGATATTTAAGTTCACTCGAGATGATGTTCAATGTTGAATCGAGACATTTATGAAGATTAACAAGCTCCCAATCATTGCTGTCGACGCGGGAAAAACTCTTCAAGTCTTGAATAATGTTACGTACTCGGCCCAAGCCCTCAGAGGACTCTGCGATTAATTGCGGAATGTCGCTAGCTAGGTAATCAAGTTCCTTTTGGCGTTTAAGTTCGCTAATTATTTTAAGTGCGTCCTGACTAATAGTTTCATTTTTAAGGATTGAATCATAGTTATTTAAGATTTCAAAAATATCAGCTATATGTAAATTTAAGGAATTTAAATTAGAGTTTACAAAACCGATTGGATTATTTATTTCGTGGGCAATGCCGGCGGCCAATTGACCAATTGCAGCCAGTTTTTCAGATTGTAAAAGTTGTAACTGTACGTGTTGATTTTCTTGTTGGCGTCGTTCCAATTCAGCTTCAAGTAAGATATTTTGGTTTTTTAACCAATCTCTGGCTTGTCTTCTTTCAATTGTTAGTTGATGACTTCGCCGACTGGCGATGCACAGACCTATCAATCCTATTAGCCAAATTGCGCCATGAGAGAACGCCAGACGATCACTCGTTTCGTGTTCATGAATTAAATAAGAACGCATCGGAACTCTCGTACTGAGTCCTCCGCGAATATCACCAATTTTATAGCCTTGGAAAGCGTGACATTTAAGACAACTTGAATCAGTCTTTAAAGGCAACATTATTCTTAAATAGGGTTGCTCGTCAATGTACTGGAGTTCTTTTCGTTCTTTTGAACCTTGCTCAAAGGTATGCAAGGCTTCGGTTTCCCATGCATCAGGGGCATTCTTGGGGTTAAGTGCTTTTAAACTGGTAATGCGACTTTTGCCGTACTCATCCCCAAAATCACTTTGGAGTTCACGCAAGGCATAAGCCGGGTTCATTAAAGTCAATGTTTTACCCGTGTTAGTTACTACGTCACGATCAGGAACTTTCAGATAGGGGTTGGGCGGCGTAGATTCACTCGGAGGCACATAAACACCGCCATGGGATCCTACCCAACGACGAAAAGCCAGATCTTTGCTGATAATTGCACGTGCAGCTGCGGTGGCTATTTCATAAGTATTTTGGGAGATTTGCTGGAGATCCCATGCTAATGATCCGACAACCAGCAGACTCCAGATAATAATAAGGAAATCATATATTCGGGGGGCGGCGAAGAGTGAAAAATTGAATTTATTGGCGTGCATAGGTGGTCTTATATTGTTCGGTTAAAATGTTGTTAAAACCAGATCAGCCGTTATTTTTTTCCCATCAGAATTTTAATGATCGGATTTTTACCTGTATTTTCTCTTAACGCATTGATATTATTTATTATCTTTTGATCTACTATGCAGTTTTTAAGATAAGGCTTGTTATCAAAATAAACACTCTCAAGTTCCATGCCGGGTTTTAGTTGCCCCCATGATATTTCGATAATTGGACGTTCCATTTTAGTGCTTTGTTGACCACTCATAAGCTGGCTGGTTTTCCATGATTTTTTAACCGGAGGGAGTTCGGGGCCCACAGTTACTTCGGGTTCAAACGTTGAGTCTTTAAGTACTTTAAGGAAGGTATCAACAACATTAGGGTCATAATGACTGTTTTTTCGAGTTATTAATTGCTCGATGACATCATTGACAGTCATTGCTTCCCCTGTTTTGGAACCTTCAAGAAAAGCGATAAAGTCACTAACTACAGTCAGGATACGCGAACCCAGAGGTATGTTTTGTTTGGCCAAACCATCGGGAAGCCCCAAGCCATCATAGCGTTCGTATTGATGTCGGATTAATGCAGCGGCGCACTTTAATTGGGTCAGTCCTTTCAACAATCCCTCGCCTTCTACAGCATGCTTTAAGTAGCTTTGTTTGTCTGTTAAAGGAATTGAATAATAAGGTTTTGACAGAATGCTATCCGGCAAACACATTTTGCCGATTTGTATCAGCAAGCCTGCATAAAAAGTATCTTTTGCCTCTTCGGCGATCATTTCCATTTCGCGCGCAACCATTAAGGAAGTTTCTGCGATATATTTAGACTGTCCGCTTTTAATGCCGGGGCGCATTTCAATAATACGTGAAAAGGCTCTGATCGAGTCAAGATATTGCTTTTTCAGACCTTCATTTGCAAGGTCAAGTTTTTGATTGGCGAACTTTAGCAGTTTGGTTCGTTGTTCGACTTTTTCTTCGAGTTGTTCGTTAAGTTCTTTTAAGGCTTGATTTTGTTGATATACGATTTCCGCCAAACGATCCCGTTCTTCACTCAGCCGTTTTTGTTCCAGCGCGTTGCGCACCAGTAATTTGAGCTCTTCATCGTTCCAGGGTTTATTGCAATAATTGTAAATACGCCCTTTATTGACCGCATCAATCGTTGATTGCAAATCGGCATAACCGGTTAGCAAAATCCGGATGGTTGTTGGCCATTGTTCTAAAACCTGAGTAAAAAAATCGGCGCCATTCATTACCGGCATGCGCATATCAGAAATGATCAGATCAATCGGGGTTTGTTTTAATAGCTCTAGACCTTCGCCAGCGCTCTTGGCAAAGTGGATTTCATAATGTTCATTGTGGAATAAACGGACTAAGGCTTTTAGCACGTTAGGTTCATCATCGACAAACAAAATCGCAGCAGGATTATCAGTCATGTTTAAGGACTCGTTCAGCATAAGAGCCTTAATTTTATTTTATTCGGCATAACTATTGGCTTACACATTTTTTGTAACCGGGCCATTAATAGGTAAAATAATTTTAAAGATTGTTCCCTGGTCTGGCTTGCTGGTCATTTGGATTTGTCCATGATGTTTTTTGATAATGGTATACGAAACTGAAAGCCCCAGACCTGTTCCAATACCTACCGGTTTGGTAGTAAAAAAAGGATCAAAAATTTTATCTTGGTGCTCGGCGGCTATACCCTTTCCGGTATCACTAATTTCAATCAAGACATTATCATTTTGTGTTTCAGTGCGTAAGGTGATTGTACCTTCTTGTTCAATCGCGTGTGCGGCATTGACAAGCAAATTCATAAAGACTTGATTAAGCTGGTGAGGAAGGCAATTTACTTGAGGTAGGTTACCAAATTGTTTAACTATTTTAGCCTTGTACTTGATTTCACTATTGATAATGTTAAGTGTGCTTTCAAGTCCTGAATGTAAATCAGACCACTCCCAAGCCTCATTGCTATCAATGTGGGAGAAATCTTTAAGATCCTGGACTATTTTTTTTACTCGAATGGCGCCTTCATGAGACTCATCCAATAAATCAATAACGTCTGTTTTTAGATATTCAAGATCAATTTTTTGTTTAAAGGCTTTAATTTGCAGCGTTTGATCTGCATTTGTATTGTTAGCTTCGATAGCTTCGTAAATTGTTACCAGTTCCAGCAGATTGTTAATATAATTTTTTAAAGAGTTCAAGTTGGAATTGATATAACCGATGGGATTGTTAATCTCATGCGCCACACCTGCAGCCAGTTGACCGATTGACGCCAATTTTTCCGATTGCAGCAGATGTGCCTGCGCTTCTTTTAATTGACTGATTAGGAGTAATTGCTGGTTCTTTTCAAATTCCAGGGATTGATTGATGTTAATTAGCTCTTGCGTGCGTTTTTTAACTTCTTCTTCCAATTGTACATTACTGCTGGCAAGCACTATTTCTGCTTGTTTTTGCGAGGTAATATCCATGCCACATCCCATTAAACCGGCAAAACTTCCGTTTTTTAGTACTCTGGGAGCCGCTGTTTCATAGATCCAAGTGATTTTGCCGTCTTTAAATAGCAAACGATACTGAATTTTAAATTTAGTGCGTTCTTTAACTGCCCGACTATAAGTTTGGGTTACATTGTCTCTGTCCTCTGGATGAATGACGTTTAGCCATTGCTCGCGACTAGGTATATCGGTGCTTAAATTAAACGTGGAAAACCAGAATTGATTACAAAAAATCGGTTTATGATTGGCGTTGGTTATCCATATTAATGCCGATATGTTCTCGGCTAATTCCTTAAAACGGCTTTCGCTTTCACGCAATGCAGAGTAAAGGTTACTTTGCATTATTTTATTGTGTTCTTGTTGATCAATGCGAATTTGTGAGGCATCAATATTATTGATAAGGCTGAGTGCCATTTGTTTATCGGTGCTAAGGATATGATGGTTAAGCCAGTTGATCAGATAATCCATTAAACCGTCAGTAATAGTCTCCACATTGAGATTGGCCTGTTGCTGGACTTCAAGCATTTTTTTTACGAATTCCTGATGTTCAGTAACGTGTATTTCATACAGTTTAGGATTGTAGTGTGCGGCCAACATAAGGCCTTCTTCGTGCTGAAAATGATGCACAGTATAGCTAACCAGGTCATTGATAATTTTTATGATAGAGTCATGGTCAGTGCCTACGGCAATAGCCTCATCCATTTGATTGGTCAAATTGATAAGGTGCTGATGTTGATTGTCGATCGATTCGATTCCTAACTCTAACTGTTTGCTCCAATTTAAAATTGTCATGACGTTAACAAGAAATAAAAGTTGAGGGTAGGGTGAGAAGCTTAAGTCAAGAAGAGCTATTTTTTTATTACAAAGTAATTATCTGGCTGGCAAATTGTAATCCACGCTGACAGCAGTATTGGGCATCTTTAATAGAAATATCGAGCAGGCGAAGCGCTGTATAAATGGCTAAGTCATCTGCGAGTTTTTCGGAATCATCTGCCTTAACAATCAATAAATTAGCGCTATAGACGAGTGTGCCTAGTGATATGCAGTCGCCTGTTTGGGGTGGTGTCAAGTGTTGTGCGATGGCGTCCTGGATAGCGACTGGAAGATTCCAATGTTGTGCGGCTTTACTTCCAATCTCCAAATGATCAAAGCCTAAGAAGCGTCGTTCAGTTTCTATAAGGGGAGTCGTTGAGTTGCTGACAATAAGGCTGAATTCTTCAGGGAAAAGTACTGCAATCACTAGTATTCCGATGTCATGTAACAAACCAGCCGTAAAGGCAAAATCAGGGTCCTGGCCGGATAAGTTGGCTAGTTGGCCTGTGCATTCTGCAACGGCCAGGCAATGATGCCAAAGCTGACGAAAATTGAAGCCATTATCAGGTACAACCAGTATTGTCGAAAAGCAGATGCTGACAAAAATATCTCTTATTCGTTTGAAACCCAGTAATACAACAGCTTCGCGTAGAGAGCCTATTTCTCTGGGCATACCATAAAAAGGTGAATTTGCGATGCGTAACAGTCTTACCACCATCGACGGATCCTGACTGATCTTTTCGACCAGTATATTCAGATCCTGTTTACCGTTAAGTTGATCTAAAGCATCCATCAACAACAAAGGTAAGGTGGGTAAATTACCTAAACAGGCAAATTTATTTTCTAAGGTGGACATTTAATTTTTATTTAAGGGCGACAAGATCATAACGATACCTTTTGATGGGCTATTGTCTCCCATTTTACTGATTAAAACCTGCAATGAAATAGTTTCATCGAGAGGAATGCAACCCATATCAAGTTGTGTGTATTGGCCGGAATGTGCATCTTCTAATAATTTTAAAAGCGGCTGGGTTAGAACATCTTTCGTCATAAGTCCGAGTAAACAACCTTGAGCTTGGCAAAATAGCGTTTCAGCAAGGCGATTGGACACCACGATCATATTCTGTTCATCAATCCCAATAATTCCCAGGGGTAAGTGTTCAAGAATTTCTCGTGAAATGTCCAATAAATTGATGCTATGTCTAAACTCACGGTTTTTATCGACTACTTTTTTTTCAAGATTTAGATTTTGTATGGAAAGTTTTTCATTAGCCGTCTGAAGTTCACGCGTTAAGCGCAAATTCTCTTCATTTATTTCATAGTAATGAAAGGCTTCGCGAATATTGTCGCACAACAAATCGTCGTCCCAAGGTTTCGTTAAGAATTTATAGATGGCTCCCTCATTAATGGCACTGGTAACCGATTCAAGTTCCGTGTAACCCGATAAAACGATACGAAATGTCATAGGATAGAGTGCTTTAACTTTACGTAGAAACTCTACCCCCGTCATTTGCGGCATACGTTGATCAGAAATAATGACTCCTACTTTGTGGCTAGCAAGTAAGGCAAGACCTTCTTCGCCGCTATTGGCGGTCAGAATGGTATAGTTATCGCGTCGAAGTGTTCGTTTGAGAGCATTTATGATATTGATTTCATCATCAACCAGTAACAATATGCGGGGAATTGTTGGTAATCCTGTCATAGCTGGCATTTTAATTGATTAAGTTGGATATCGTATTTTTAGTTTGACTTGGTTTTGCTTCATTACAAAGCCAATTAAAAGATTTGTTCATTTGATTATGTCACTTTATAAAGTCTCAATGGCAGTTTTTTGTTTTCTATGGGCTGGCAAAAATTCTTTTTCAAGGTCTTGTGAGACAAAATCCAGAGTCTGTTTCAATTCAATTGTTTGCCTACTTTTGCCCACATCCACTTGATTGGATCACGAACTACTGCTGAAGCGTTGCTGTAAAAACCAGTGCTTACTTTAGACTTGATGATATTGGTCGATTTCTGCAGATAGATTGATATTTACGACTCAACTCATTAAATATACATCAATAGTTATAAATAATAGATATCTTTCCTAAATACAGCGATAGCGCAAGATAAAAACAACAGTTACTAAATTCCATGTCAGTGAGTAATTCTTGTGTTTACCCCGATAAACATCCTTAACAATTCTGAAAATTTTGCTTCGGCGTTTGATGTGCTCAATGAAAAGAAGCTGTTTTGATAGTGCGTTATTATGGGCTTTGTCTTCAGCCGAAAGGGATTGGCCTTGAATGGCACTTTCTTAATATTTAAACTTCAATAACAATATCAGCTTATTTAATTTTTTGGGATGCCAATATTTTTTTATATCCTTCTTTGCTTCATGTCTTGGTTTTGTAAATAAACAAAGGTGCAGTCCTGGTTGCCGATATAACATACGATTTCAGAGCAACAGATAATCTCTCCTTATTCGTCAATTATGAAATAAATATCCATTATCACCAGATGTTTTAATCACTGTTATTTCC
>SESD01000447.1_pt1 | contig 25487 bp, 27 predicted proteins | sample 3171411 | NCBI WGS metagenome assembly SESD01 (sample SAMN06051880, study PRJNA518727) | freshwater metagenome | biome: subpolar coniferous forest; feature: holomictic lake; material: water; isolation source: holomictic Lake 442, 16.5 m depth | place: Canada: near Kenora, Ontario | collected...
AATCTCATATTTTAGCTATTTTATCAACTTAAATTTATTAATAATCAGGTAGTTATATAATTTACTTCATTAAGCCGACTGCTTAAAAAGTACAATTTTTTTAAAGATTACAAGGCATTTTTTATTGTGACTCGCGAAACTCAAATTGCTGCATGGTTAAATAATGTACTTAATAATCAAGAGTATACGATAGAGCCTGCATCATCAGATGCGAGTTTTCGGCGCTATTTCCGTGTCGTTTCAAATAATCACTCTTACATTTTGATGGATGCACCTCCTGATAAAGAAAATTCGAAACCTTTTATCGATGTAGCAAATATTCTTTTAAAAGCCGAACTAAATGTTCCAAAAATTCATGAAGCCGATCTGAAAGAGGGCTTTTTATTGTTATCAGATTTAGGAAACAAAACCTATCTTGAAGTGCTGAATCATCAAAATGCAGCATCACTTTATAAAGATGCCTATACGACTATCATTAAAATGCAAAAATATGCCGAAACTCATGCGCTTAAAGTCTATGACGATTCACGATTAAGAGATGAACTACAATTATTTCCCGATTGGTACCTAAAGTCTCACAAGTCATATGCATTAAATGACTCAGAAAAAAATATACTTAATTTAACTTTTGACTTACTCATTAAGAATATTCGGTCCCATGCAGAAGTTTTTGTGCATAGAGATTTTCATTCGAGAAATTTGATGTTTTGTAATGGAGAGCAGGTGCAAAATCCAGGAATTTTAGATTTTCAAGATGCAGTAAAAGGGTCTATTGTCTATGATCTCGTCTCGCTATTTAAAGATGCTTACATTGTTTGGGAAGAAGAAGAGGTTATGGATTGGCTCATTCGATACTGGGAATTAGCAAAGAAAAATGGGCTTAAAGTCCAAGAAGATTTCGCAGAATTTTATAGAGACTTTGAGTGGATGGGCGTTCAAAGGCATTTAAAAGTATTAGGTATTTTTGCTCGTTTAAATTACAGGGACCATAAAGCAAATTATTTAAATGATTTGCCAGCCGTTGAAAATTATTTACGCAGAGCTTGTGAACGCTATAGGGAATTGCACCCCCTATTAAAAATAATTAATAAATTAAGCTTGGCATAACGTTATGAAAGCTATGATATTGGCAGCAGGTAAGGGTGAAAGAATGCGTCCTTTGACTGATCAAATACCAAAGCCATTATTGGAAGTAGCTGGTAAGCCATTAATAGTTTGGCATTTAGAGAAGTTAGCCAAAGCTCATTTTAAAGAAGTGGTCATTAACCATGCATATTTAGGTGAAATGATTGAATCATATCTTGGCAATGGCTCAAAATGGGGCCTTAAGATTCACTATTCCAGAGAAGGTAGCCCATTAGAAACAGCAGGGGGCATAAAAAAAGCTTTAACGCTTTTGGGCGATGAGCCATTTTTAGTGGTTAACGCAGATATATTTACTGATCTAGATTATATTTCATTAAAAAATAGGAACTTAAATAGCTTTAAAGGTCACTTAGTTATGGTTAAAAATCCAGCGCATCATATACAGGGCGATTTTGTTTTAAATCATAATAAGATTGAATTAGAGGGGGATAGTAAATTAACGTTTTCTGGCTTAGCTATATATCGACCAGAAATTTTTGAAGAAATTAATATGGAGCCTGTTGTGAAGTTAGCGCCTATTCTTAAGAAATTAATTGATGCAGGTTTTGTTTGTGGTGAAGAACATCATGGGCTTTGGTTTGATGTAGGTACACCGAAAAGGCTGGAAGAAATTAATTTATTTTTAAAAAATAACAATTTCAAAAGTTAAATAAAAATGAGCAATAAAAATTATCAAGAATTTAAAAAAAGAAGAGACGCTTTAACAAATAAAATTGGTGATGGCGTAGCTATTATTTTTAATGCTAATGAAGCAATTAGAAATCGAGACAGTCACTATCCTTATAGATCCGATAGCTATTTCCATTATTTTTCAGGATTTACTGAACCGCAGTCTGCGCTAATGATTTTGGGCGGAAAATCTCCAAAAACGATTTTATTCTGCCGCAACAAAAATATTGATATGGAAATCTGGAATGGTTTTATATACGGACCAAAAGAAGCGAAAGAACTTTTTCTATTTGACGAGGCTTACGATATCAACTTGTTAGATGAGATTGTTTTAAAAGAAATTCCGGAACATGAAAAAATATATTATCGAATAGGACATGATGCTCTAATTGATCAAAAAGTTAATGGCTGGATAAAACAATTAAAAGAGAAAAGTAGGGCTGGGGTTCAGGCACCCCATGAGATTGAAGATATTAGTTACTTAGCAGATGAAATGCGACTTATAAAAAGTGATTTTGAACTTGATATTATGCGACGTTCAGCAAAGATTGCATCTTTAGCGCACAATCGCGCAATGAAATTTGTTAAGCCTCATATGTATGAATATGAACTTGAAGCTGAAATTTTGCATGAGTTTATGTCGCAAGGCATTCGTTCACCAGCATACCTATCCATTGTAGCTGCTGGAAAAAATGCATGTACATTGCATTATATTAATAATAATTCCGAGATTAAAGATGGTGATCTCATCTTGATAGATGCAGGATGTGAGTTAGAAGGATATGCATCTGATATATCAAGAACATTTCCTGCAAATGGAAAATATACAAAAATACAAACAGATTTTTATCAAATGGTATTAGAGGCTCAAAGTGCGGCATTAAAAAAGATATCTCCCAAACATCATTGGAATGAGCCACATGAGGCAGCTTTGTCAGTCTTAATTGATGGATTTAAAGATTTTGGCTTATGTCAGGGCAGTCGTGAAGAAATTTATGAGACAGGCGCTTATAAGGAATTCTATATGCATAGAACAGGGCACTGGTTAGGGCTTGATGTTCATGATGCGGGAGAATACAAAAATGTTTCAAAGGAATGGAAACAGCTAAAAAAAGGCATGACGTTAACGGTGGAACCAGGATGTTACATTAGACCATCTTCAAAAGTACCTAAAGAGTTTTGGAATATTGGAATTAGAATTGAAGACGATGTTTTAGTTACGCAAGATGGGTACGAAGTACTTACTAAAGACAGCCCAAAAACAATAGAATCCATTGAGGCATTGATGGCAAAATGAAAAAATCAGAATACCTCGTTGTGGGGGCTGGACCAGTTGGGCTGATTTTTTCTTTATTACTAGCGAAACAAAATAAAAGTTCACATCTTTTAGAGTTAAGAAAAAAAAATGAGGCACATTCAGATAAGCGAGCATTAGCGCTCTCATATGGAACAAAACAGGTTCTTGAAAATCTTGGAATATGGACATTATTAGAAAAAAAAATTACCCCAATTCAAAGTATTCACACAAGTCAAAAAAATAGCTTCGGACGTACGTTACTATCTGCAGATGAATATAATTTACCGGCATTAGGCTATGTTGTTTCTTATGGCGACTTATCAAAAGCTCTTGAAGCGGCAATTAGTCAATCTTCAATAGTAAAAGTTAGTTATGAATTTGAAGTGTCAGCTATCGAAAATAAAAAAGACAAATCTATTTTGTATGGGCGGGATAGAAATTTACCTCTCGAGGCGCCACTTTTGATATTGGCCGATGGCGGAAAAAATACTACTGATTTAATTCACAATCTTAAAAGAAAAGAAACCAGTTACAACCATACGGCGCTTGTCACAAAAGTTATTTCAGAAATTCCACCTAAAAGTGTGGCCTATGAAAGATTTACTTCTATGGGTCCTATTGCGCTTTTGCCAAATGGCCCTAAAGAATTTTCATTAATATGGACAGGTAAAGATATAGATATTCAAGCGCTAGCTAAGACTAAAAAAAATGAATTTTTAGAAAAATTGCATGAGCACTTTGGAGACAGGGTTGGAAGATTTATCGATTGTGAAAAGTTTATTACTTTCCCTTTAAAAAAAATTGTTCTTGAAGACTTTCCGAAATCCCACATAGTAGTTATTGGTAATTCTGCACAAACAATGCATCCAGTTGCTGGACAGGGCTTTAATACTGGTATTAGAGATGCTTATGCACTATCAAAATTAATCAATGAGTCAGAATTGGTTCATATAGGTTCTGAATCATTCGTTAATCAATATTACTCATCTAGACATCCAGAGACAAAAAAGACGCTTTTCTTTACCGACTCCTTAGTTAATATTTTTTCTAATGACTTGGTTGGGCTATCTATAACAAGAGGATTTAGCTTGTCTATTCTAGATAACTTTAGACCCATCAAAAAATTTCTAGTCAATAAAATGAGCTTTGGTAAATGATGCAGGAATCGAGCGATGTGCTGATTCTAGGCGGCGGTATTGTTGGCATGGCTACTTTAATTGCTATAGATAAATACGATATCGAAGCAACGCTGCTTTCAGATGCAAAAACTATTCATAAAAAAGAAGCTGACCCTAGATTTTATGCGATTACTCCAGGGGTTAAAATATGGCTGGAAAAAAATGGTGTATGGACTTTTTTGCCTAACAAAGAAGTGTCTTCAGTACGGTCTATCTTTGTTTATTCAGACAAGGAACATTCATCTTTAAAATTCGATGCTGATGATGTAGGAATGAATGAGCTTGCATTTATTGTGAATCATGAAGATCTTGAAAAAGCATTTATTCAACGAATAAGTGAAATAAGTTATGAAGAAATTAGAACAAATAAGATTAAATCTTTAAGTGCTGGAGAGAAAGATATAAATCTTAGTTTCGCTGATGATAATATACGCCAATTTAAATTGGTCATTGGCGCAGATGGATATAATTCTTGGGTTCGCAACCAGTCATCTATACATTTCAAGAGTAAAGATTTTGATCAGACAGCAATAGTATTTAATATTAAAACGTCAAAAGCGCATCAAGATTGTGCTTATCAAAAATTTATGTATCACGGTATATTGGCATTACTTCCTTTACATACCCATGAATTTTCTATTGTCCTTTCTTTGGATAATGAGATGCTCGAAGAATATAAAAACTTAACCGATGCTAAATTTATTCAGATATTAGAAAAAGAAACCGGTGAAATCTTTGGAGAGATTGAATTAATGACTAATCGCCAATACTTTCCTTTAAATATGAAGATTAATGAATCATTAATTTCAGACCGTGTTTTACTTGTGGGAGACGCTGCTCACCAGGTCCACCCTCTGGCAGGCCAAGGCTTAAATTTAGGTTTAAGAGATGTAATAGAGTTAGATGAATTGTTAAGTTCAAATAAAAAGTATCATCATGATGTTGGGCTAAAGTTTTTTCTTAAAAAATATAATCGCAACAGAAAGACTGATATATTATCTTTAAGCTATCTAACAGATAAGTTAAGCTCTCTTTTTACATCTAAAAATCATATTGTAGATTTTGTAATTAATTTTGGCCTTAATAAAATCAATCAAAATCAGCTAATTAAAAAAATTCTTATAAAAAAAGCAATTCTTTAAATGACGACTTTAAAAAAAATTACTGCACTTCTTTTATTATTACCTTCTTTTTATTTGATGGCAGATGAGGCTAGTTTAAAAAAGATGATTGAAACTTCTTACCCAAAATATAAGGTTGAGAGCATCAAGAAAACCTCTTACAGCGGTCTCTACGAAATTTTTATGGGGGGTCAAATTGTTTATACGGATGAAAAATTTTCATTTCTTATCGCAGAAGGCCATATTGTTGACCCAAAAACAAAGAAAGATCTAACGGGAGAACGTCTGGAGGATTTAACTAAAATAGATTTTTCATCGCTGCCTCTTACTTCAGCAATTAAAACTATCAAAGGTGATGGCTCGAGGAAATTGGTTGTATTTTCAGATGTCGATTGCCCTTTTTGTAAAAGGCTTGAGCAGAATGAATTTACCCATTTAAATAATATTACGATTTATACATTTCTCTTTCCAATTGAAAAATTACATCCAGACGCTAAGAATAAATCACAGGTTATTTGGTGTGCTAAAGACCGTTCAAAAGCATGGCTTGATTGGTCGCTTAATGAGACACTTCCGTCTAACAAAGCAAATTGTGAGGCACCTTTAGAGCAAGTGCTTGAATTAGGCTCAAAATTAGGTATTACATCTACACCGACCCTCATTTTTTCTGATGGCAAGCGAATGTTAGGTGCTCAGCCCTATAAAGAGATAGAAAAAGTGTTAAGCGGTATCAAATCATAGGGGTTTTTAGACAACAAATAACTTGACATTTATTGCTAAACAACGTAAAAAAGCTCCCAGGTGTTTGGTTTCGAGTTTTATTTAGCTAGCTTTAATTTATATTTAAGTAGTGCTTTAGTTCTTGATTCAAACTTTTGGGGGGCCTCCCTTGTTTAAAGTTAAGGATTTATGAAATGGCAACAGGTACAGTAAAGTGGTTTAATGATTCAAAAGGTTTTGGTTTTATTACTCCTGATGATGGTGGTGATGATTTATTTGCTCACTTCTCAGCAATCGTAGATACAGGATATAAAAGTCTTAAAGAAGGTCAAAGAGTAACTTTTGACGTTACAGACGGACCAAAAGGCAAGCAAGCTTCAAATATAAATAAAGCCTAGTTTCAAATTAAATAAATAAGCCCGCGTAAGCGGGCTTTTTTTTACATATAACTTATGATGGCGTCAGCAAAGGCGTCAGTGGATAGTGCGTCAACATTATTTAATTGCGCTGAAAAGTCTTGAGTAACTTTTTGAGCTACTAATGTTTTTCTAAATGCTGATAAAAGAATATCAGCAGCTTCCAACCATCCCATATGTCTTAACATCATTTCGGCTGAAAGAATCAGGGAGCTTGGGTTGGCAATTTTTTTACCCGCAATGCCTGGAGCAGTGCCATGAGTGGCTTCAAAAATCACAGTTGAGTCTGATAAATTAGCACCTGGTGCAATGCCAATACCTCCAACTTGGGCTGCCAATGCATCTGAAATATAGTCCCCGTTAAGATTAAGGGTAGCTACTACATCATATTCGCTTGGGCGCAGTAAAATTTCTTGCAAAAAGGCATCCGCAATACAATCTTTAATGATGAGACCGTTATCACATTTAAAACCAGTCTTTCCTTCAATAGCTTTAGCACCAAATTCATCTCGGGCTAATTCATATCCCCATTCTTTAAATCCGCCTTCAGTAAATTTCATGATGTTGCCTTTATGCACGAGCGTGACCGATCTTTTTTTATGCTCAATAGCATATTCAATCGCTTTTCTTATAAGCCTTTGGCTTCCCTCTTTAGATACTGGTTTAATTCCTATCGCCGTTGATTCAGGGAAGCGTATTTTATTTTTAATACCTAACTCCGAGATCATTTGAATAATTTTCTTAGACTCTTCAGAATAAGCTTGCCATTCAATTCCTGCATAAATGTCCTCTGTATTTTCTCTAAAAATAACCATATTAGTATTTTCAGGATTTTTTAGAGGGCTTGGCACGCCATCAAAGTATTCAATAGGTCTTAAGCAGACGTAAAGATCGAGTCCTTGTCTCATTGCTACATTAAGTGATCTGATACCTCCACTCACGGGCGTCGTGAGTGGCCCTTTGATAGACACAACATACTCTTTCATAACATCAAGAGTTTCTTGAGGTAGCCATGTATCTTTGCCGTATATTTTTGTAGCTTTTTCCCCTGCATAAATCTCCATCCAAGCAATTTCTTTTACCCCGCCATAAGCTTTTAAGACAGCATGATTGATCACTTTAAGCATTGCCGGTGTAATATCCTGACCAATGCCATCGCCTTCAATAAATGGGATAATGGGATGGTCTGGAACATTCAAAGTTAAGTTTGAATTGACTGTAATTTTAGATGCATTTTTTGGAATATTAATTTTACTAAGCATTCATACTCACTTTTATTTTAATGAAAATATTATTTAATAAGCCCTATGGCGTGGTTTGTCAGTTTAGCAAGCATGACAACCATAAAACCTTAAAAGATTTTATTCCAATACCTAATGTTTATCCTGCAGGTAGGCTTGACACTGATAGTGAAGGTTTAATTATTCTAACTGATGATGGGATATTTCAACATCAAATTAGTGATCCAAAATACAAAATGCAAAAAACTTATTGGGCTCAGGTTGAGGGGACTCCAAAAGAGAGCGATTTAGAGAAATTAAGAACAGGTGTTGATTTGGGAGAATTTAAAACATTACCAGCAGAGGTAAAAATGATAAATGAACCTGAAATATTATGGGAAAGAACACCACCAATTAGAGAAAGAAAAATGATCCCCACAACTTGGCTTGAAATTAAAATATCAGAAGGTAAAAATCGCCAAGTAAGAAGAATGACTGGAAAAATTGGATACCCCACTCTAAGATTAATTCGTTTTGCGATTGGGCCTTATAAGCTAGATGAATTAGATCTTGGTACCTATAAAATTATCCATGAATAAAAAATTAGCCTTAATTCAAAGTTTAAGGATTGCTCATTAAAGGATTGCTATCCCATTAATAAGAGACCGATTATGATAAAATTTAACTACATTTATACGAAGCATATCTATGTCAGGTAATACGCTAGGCACACTATTTACACTTACTTCTTTCGGTGAATCCCATGGCGCCGCTATAGGCGGCATAGTAGACGGCTGCCCACCAGGATTGGAATTGTCGGCAGAAGATTTGCAAATAGACTTGGATCGAAGAAAGCCTGGCACTTCAAAGCATGTGACTCAACGCAATGAAGAAGACAAGGTTGAGATTTTATCTGGCGTGTTTGAAGGCAAAACAACAGGTGCGCCTATCGGTTTTATTATTCGAAATACAGATCAACGTAGCCAAGATTACTCGAAAATTAAAGATGTATTTCGCCCGGGACATGCAGATTATACGTATGCTCATAAATATGGCTTAAGAGACTATAGGGGTGGCGGAAGATCAAGCGCTAGGGAAACGGCAGTTAGAGTTGCTGCTGGTGCCATAGCTAAAAAATGGCTCCTTAAAAAATATGGGATTAAAATCCGTGCTTATTTAAGCCAAATGGGGACTGTTCATATCCCATTTAAAAATTGGGAAGATGTAAATCAAAACCCATTTTTTTGTCCTAATCATGAACAGGTGCCTGAGTTAGAAAAATATTTAGATGGTATTCGTGCCGATAGAGATTCTATAGGTGCAAAAATTACTGTAGTTGCTGAGAATATTCCTGTGGGTTTGGGTGAGCCTGTCTTTGGAAGATTAGATGCTGAAATTGCTTATGCAATGATGGGTATTAATGCTGTCAAAGGAGTTGATATTGGCGAAGGCTTTGGCTCTATCATTCAAAAAGGAAGTGAACATGGCGACGAGCTCACCCCACAAGGTTTTCTGACAAATAATGCAGGTGGTATTTTAGGGGGTATTTCCACAGGCCAGCCTATTATTGCTCATGTAGCTTTTAAGCCAACCTCAAGCATTCCTCAAGATCGAAAATCAATCAATATAAAAGGTGAAGCTGTTCTTATGCAAACAACAGGCCGTCACGATCCTTGTGTTGCTATAAGAGCCACACCAATCGTTGAAGCTATGCTAGCTTTGGTTGTTATGGACCAAGCATTAAGACATCGGGCGCAAAATGCGGATGTAATTTCGCATACACCTAAAATTTAGTGAGTTCTAGCCATAATCTTCATTGGCGTTTATCACGCTTTTATTTTTTTTATTATTTCTTTGTAGGTTCTTTTGTCCCTTATTGGGGAATTTATTTACAATCAGAAAATTTTTCACCTTCTAGCATTGGCATTCTTCTCTCTTTATTCCAAATCAGTCGCATCGTTGCCCCAAATTTTTGGGGGTGGTTAGCTGACCATACAGGTCATCGAGTTAAATGGATAAAGCTGACATCATTTTTAGGTCTTATAGGTTTTATTGGTATTTTTTGGGCTAAAGGATTTTTTTGGATCTTTTTAGTAATGTTAGCTTTAAGCTTATTTACGAGCTCAACATTACCTCTTGCCGAATCTTTAACTCTTGCACATTTAGCAACTACAGATGGACATTACAGCAGAATAAGACTATGGGGATCAATCGGATTTATTGTAGCGTCGCTATTCTTAGGATATTTAATCGATCTTCAAGGTATTAATATTTTGTTATGGGTTTTATTGATAGCTCAAGCCATTATATTTTTTTTATCAAATACAATTCCTGAGACTCAAGATATTCAACATAAAACAAATGATTTATCTATTTGGAAAATTATCAAAACACCCTCTGTCATAGCCCTTTTGCTTGGCTGCACTTTGATGGTTTCAGCGCACGGAGTACTTTATAATTTTTATTCAATCTACCTAAAAGATCATGGATACAGCAGTGGCACGATAGGGTGGCTTTGGGCCGTTGGCGTTATTTGTGAAATTCTCATCTTTATGGCCATGCCAAAAATTTTACGACGTTATTCACTGAAAGCAATTTTATTGATGAGTTTATTTTTAGGCGTTATTCGGTTTATTCTAATTGGCGCTTCCCCCGATCATTTATATTTATTGTTTATAGCGCAAATGTTTCACGCAGCAACTTTTGGAAGTTTTCATGCGGCATCTATCGAGGTTATTGCTTATTATTTTAAAGGGCGAAATCAAACAAGAGGGCAGGCGATATATAACAGTGTAGCTTATGGCATTGGTGGGACCATAGGTGGTTTAGGAGGTGGTTATTTGATCCAATATCTTGGCGGCCAGCTTGGTTTTATGATCGCTGCTATATCACCTTTAATTGGCTTTGTTGTAATTTGGTTTGGATTAAAACTAGAAATTAAAGGTAATAAAATATTTGGTTAAGTCAGACTGAAGTTTATTTAGCCTTCAATTAATGCGTATGCCGAATGATTATGAATGGATTCAAAATTTTCAGACTCCACAATAAAGTGATTAATTCTTTTTTCTAATTTCAATTGTGCAGCAACATCTCTCACCATATCTTCTACAAACTTTGGATTGTCATAAGCTTTTTCGGTTACGTATTTTTCATCAGGTCTTTTTAATAAACCATAAAGCTCACATGAAGCTTGTTTCTCTATCAGCTCGATTAAATCTTCAATCCAAATAAATTTATTAATTTCAACAGTGACTGTGACATGAGATCTTTGGTTGTGTGCACCATAATCTGAAATTTTCTTTGAGCATGGGCAAAGACTTGTCACAGGAACAACAACTTTAATTGTATTTTTAAATTCACCATCAGCAATTTTTCCGATAAAACTGACGTCATAATCAAGAAGACTTTTGACCCCAGAAATAGGAGCGGTTTTATTAATAAAGTAAGGGAATGTCATCTCGACATCACAGGATTTAGCTTCGAGTCGCTTAATCATTTCTCTTAAAATATTCTCAAATGACTCAACAGAAATTTCTCTTTCATTCATGTTTAAGATTTCAACAAATCTTGACATGTGAGTACCCTTAAAATTATGCGGTAAATAGACGTACATATTAAATGTTGCAACTGTATGTTGGGCGCCGCCTGTTTTATCTTTAACGAGGACAGGGTGCCTTATAGATTTAATGCCGACCTTGTCAATATCCAAACTTCTTAGATCGGGTGAATTTTGCACATCTTCAATCGGGCATGTTTGATCGCTTATTGTCATAATAGATAGTTATTAATTAATACTTGAGTGTAGCACTAGGTTAATTTTTTCTCAATTGATTTAACAATAGATACAGCATCTAAGCCATATTTTCTTCGGAGTTGTTCTTGGCTTCCTTGTTCAACAAATTTATCAGGCAAGCCAAGTCGAAGTGATTGGCATTTTAAATCAAATTCACTAATTACTTCTAACACGGCTGATCCAGCACCGCCTGATATAGCATTTTCTTCTAGCGTGACAAGAAGTTTATGTGACGCTGATAAATCTTTAATTAACTTAATATCAAGAGGTTTAATGAATCTCATATTAACGACAGTAGCATTAATTTTTTCTCCAACTTTTAAAGCTTCGTCTAGCATGTTACCAAAGGCCAGCAAAGCAATCTTACGACCCTTTCTGATGACCTCGGCTTTACCAATTGGAATAGTCGTCATTTTAGATTTAATAGTAGCTCCAGGACCAGGGCCTCTTGGATAACGAACCACTGAAATGCCCTTGAATTTAAATCCGGTAAAAAGCATTTGCCGACATTCATTTTCATTGCTTGGCGCCATAATAAGAATGTTTGGAATACATCTTAGGAACGATAAATCAAAACTTCCTGAATGCGTGGGCCCATCTTGCCCTACAATGCCAGCCCTATCCACTGCAAAAAGCATAGGAATGTTTTGCAATGCAACATCATGTATTAGTTGATCATAAGCTCTTTGAAGAAAAGTTGAATAGATAGCAATTACAGGTTTGTAATTTTCACATGCAAGACCGGCTGCAAAAGTAATTGCATGTTGTTCAGCAATTCCCACATCAAAAAAACGCTCAGGAAATTTTTCTGCAAATTTTTTCAAACCTGAGCCATCTGACATTGCAGGAGTGATTGCACAAAGCTTTTTATCAATATTAGCCATATCAATAATCCAGTCTCCAAACACGTCAGTGTAAGAAAGCTTCTTTGTTTTCGGTGGCTTAATCCCATCCTTAAGGTCAAATTGGCCAACACCATGGAATTTATTTGGATCAATTTCTGCCGGTTCATAACCAAATCCTTTTTGCGTGGCTACATGCAAAAATTGTGGACCTTGTAATTCCTTAATGTTAGCGAGAGTGTCAATAAGAGCATTAATATCATGACCATCAATTGGTCCAATATAATTAAATCCAAATTCTTCGAATAAAGTTCCAGGAATAACCATGCCTTTTACATGCTCTTCGGCGCGCTTAGCAAACTCGAGGATTGGAGGAATAGCAGATAAAACTACCTTGCTTGAGCGCTTAATACTTCCATAAAGACTACCTGACATTAGTTTTGCAAGGTAATTGTTGAGCGCCCCAACATTTTTAGAGATTGACATATCATTGTCATTCAAAATAACTAAAATATTATTATCCGAGTCGCCGGCATTATTAAGTCCTTCGAAAGCCATGCCCGCAGTCATAGCGCCATCACCAATAATTGCGATCGCTTTGTGATTTAATTTTTTTTTCTTTTTGAGTGCTTCTGCCATTCCTAGGGCCGCTGATATTGAAGTGCTTGAGTGCCCAGTCCCAAAAATATCATAATGACTTTCTGATATTTTTGGAAAGCCTGAAATGCCATTCATTGCCCTTAAAGAGCCCATGACTTTTTTTCTGCCCGTAAGAATTTTATGGGGGTATGTTTGATGACCAACGTCCCATATAAACTTATCGTTTGGACAATCAAAAACATAATGGAGCGCTACGGTGAGCTCAATAACGCCAAGATTAGACGAGAGATGGCCACCTGTTTTTGAAACGCTTTCAATAATAAAGCTTCTCATCTCATCGCATAGTGAAATAAGATCTTCACGATTAAGTTTTTTTAAATCTTTAGGAGAATTAATTTTGTCGAGTATATTCATACTAATGCGTGCGAGTCATAACAAATTCTGCAATGCCAGCTAAATAATCCGCTTTTCTCCCAAGGGGTTTAATGGAAGTCAGAGCGCTCTCATAATAATTAGCTGCAAGTTTTTTAGATTCATCAATGCCTAATAGAGAAACAAAAGTAGATTTATTATCTTTCTCATCTTTCCCTGGTGTTTTGCCTAAGACATCTTGATTTGCCTCTTTGTCCAGAATGTCATCTTTAATTTGAAATATTAGGCCAATAGATTTTGAATAACTGTCAATACAGTCCAACATATTTGCATCGTTATTATCTGAAGCTATTAAAGGCATTAGACATGAAGCATTAATAAGGGCGCCAGTTTTATATTGGTGCATTATTTTGAGCTCATTCAAAGTAATTTTTTTATTTGTATTTTTAATATCCAGAGATTGTCCTTTTGCCATACCTTGAAGTCCAATCGCATTAGAAAAAATACGAATAATTTCTACTTGTTTTTCAGGTTTGATAGGGAGTGATTGGTAAGATAAGCATGAGAAAGCTAGTGACTGAAGAGCATCTCCAGCAAGAAGCGCAGTGCTTTCACCAAATTTCTTATGACAAGACAACTTTCCTCGTCTTAAATCGTCATTATCCATGCAGGGCATATCATCATGAACTAATGAATATGCATGCAAAAACTCTATGGCACATACAATTTTTTCAATAACAATGAGATCTACTTCAACTATTTCGGCAATAGCAAATACAAGCGTTGATCGTATTCTTTTTCCGCCGTTAAGAATGCTATATCTTATAGCTTCATTTAAATCAGATTCAGGACTTAGCTCAGGTAAATTTTTTTCGAGCAGCGACTCTATAAGCGTTTGTTTTTTTGAGAGCCATTCATGGAAATTATTCATCAGAAGGCTTGAATTGATCGAGTGTGTTATCTGAAGACAGTACTAAAACTTTTTGTTCAATTTCTTTTAGTGAATCCTGGCACAATTTAAGAAGAAGCATGCCTTTTTCATACGATCTTATTGAATCTTCGAGGGCCATATCACCTTGTTCCATTTTTGCCACAATAGATTCAAGTTCTTTAAGGTTTGTTTCTAGTGAATTTTTATTCATAAATTTATATATTATTTAAGTGATTGATTGAAAAAAATTGATAAATCATCAATTTCCTTTTCACATAGTTCGTGTCCCATGTCATATTTTTCAAAGCCCACAGCGCTAAGTTTATTTGATAGCTTTTCAAAGGAGCTATTAGCGATTTTGATATCTATAACATTATCATATAGGCCGTGACCCATAAAGATAGGGATGCTTATTAAATCATTGCTTATAGACTCTAAAAGCCTCTCTTTTAGAGGAAGGTAACCAGACAAGGCTGCTATACCTCCTAATTTTTCTGGGTGTTTTAAGCCTAAATAAAAACTCATTGCGGCTCCTTGCGAAAATCCTCCCACAATAATTTTTTCAGGTTTAATTCCAAGCAATATCTGTTCTTCAATTAATTCATTAATAAAAGTGCTGGATTTTTCCATCCCTCTTTCGTCTTCATCTTTTTCTAAGGATAAATCATATAAATCATACCAAGCCCTCATCTCAAAACCTTGATTAATCGTGACCGGCTGATAAGGTGCATGTGGTAAAACAAATCGTATTTTATTGAATTGGGGCCTTGTGAAGATTTCTTTAAAATCAAAGCCATCAGCACCTAAACCGTGAAGAAAAATTACTGAGCCTATGGGGGGCTCAATGCTATCGATAATAACGGGAGTCATAAATAAAAAAAGCAGAACTTAATTCTGCTTTTTTATACAGAAATCTTCTTATTTTGATTCAGCTAATTTTTTAAGCGCTGGAAGACCTGCATCATAAATTTCGTTTACAGCTTTGAGCGCTGACTCATCATCTTGCCCTGCTGGAATTGGAGGATTTAGTTTGTAAACTCTATAAAAGCGACCGACCCAAGTTACATTAGACTCATTAGGATTGGAGCCTTTTGTAACCACAATAAATGAATTATAGTCCGCTACAGGAACAGATCCTTCAACAATTTCATATTTAAGCTTCATAGCTTCTTCATCAATACCCTTAAGCCTTTCAATCACTTTACCACCCGATTTTAATGTAAGTGTTCTTAATGTATCTTCACCTTTTTTTTCTAATTTAATATCGGTTACAAGAGGTTCCCATTTCTGAAAGCTACCAAAATCTTTAACAATAGCCCAGACTTTATCTGGTGATGCATTGATTGTGATTGATTTTTCAACCTTTTGAGGTGATGGGCCATGGGCAAATACGCTAAAAGATACAAAAGTAAGGAAAATACCAATAATAATTTTTTTCATTTGAATGAGGCCTTTGGTGTTGAATTAATCTAGTAATTATAAATTGTTTTTATGCATAAACTTACTCAATTTTAATAAATTGACCAAATGAACGGCTTTGTTTACCAGTTTTAACATCATATAAATATTCTTGTTTAATAACATCAACGATAGAAATAGAATCGCTTCTCCAGTTTGAGGTAACAAGCAAATGATTTCTTTCATCAATATCGATACCCTCTGGATTGCCACCCACTTTGATTTTTTTAATTTCTTTTTTTCGTATTAGATCGATCACACTAATATCATCATCTTGAGTATTTGTAACAAAAATAAATTCGTTTTTAATGTCGGATACGACGCCATAAGGATGGTCGCCAACCTTGATTGTTTCTATATTAAATGTATTGATATCAATTATAGAAACTGAATCATCTAAAACATTTACAACAAAAAGTAAGTTTTTTCTAAAAAATACACCATAAGGATGCTTTCCTACTTTAATTTTTTTAAAGAGACTTAGGCCCGGTTGGTTATATATTTCAACAGTATTTTCATCGCGATTAGAAATAAAGAGATATTTTCCTTGATCATCACAAATCATTCCTGACGGGGATTTGCCCACTTTAATTTTTTTAATAACTGATAAAGATTTTGTTTCGATAATGATGATTTCATTATTAAACCAATCACTCACAAAAATATATCTTTCATCAGTTGATTTTGTAATTCCGACAGGAGTTCCGCCCATTATGATTTTTTTAACTATTTTATTTTGATGCAGATCTAAAACGTCAACCGAGCCATCATTTGCATTTGTAATAAATCCATAATCTTGTTTTAAAGAGATTGCAACACCTACCGGACCGCTGCCTACAGGAATTTCATGTGTAATTTTTCTATTTTTAATATCTACCACACTTACCGTATTAGAGCCTTGGTTGGTAATGTAAGCAATTGGCAAGCTTGAGCATGCATTAAGCGATAGATACAAAATAAGTAAAAAAAGGTTTTTATATGTCATGATTTTATCTTTTTCGTAATAGATTCTAGCTTTAATTCCGGCTTTTATTTAAACTAAATCTATGAAAAAATTAAAGAAATTCTTAGGGCAAGGTTATGATTGATAAAGATGGCTACCGGCCAAATGTGGGTATTGTAATTTGCAATGCTGACAATCAAGTTTTTTGGGCAAAACGTACACAGGAACATGCTTGGCAATTTCCTCAGGGTGGAATTCAAAAAGGTGAAAGTCCAGAAGAGGCGATGTATAGAGAGCTTATGGAAGAGGTCGGATTAAAGCCGCATCATGTAGAAATACTTGGTCGAACTAAGGATTGGTTGAAATATGAAGTGCCATCTCAATGGGTTCGAAGAGACTATCGAGGAACTTACAAGGGTCAAAAACAGATATGGTATCTCTTAAGGATGAAGGGGCAGGATACGGATATCTTTTTAAGAAATACCAAAAAACCAGAATTTGATGATTGGCGTTGGCATGATTACTGGATGCCGCTCAATGAAGTTATCGAATTTAAAAGAGATGTATATCGATTAGCCTTAAATGAACTTCGCTCATTTGTAGACAATTAGGCTATTTTTTTAATTCAGCGATAATTGTTTCACCATTAAAAACTTTATCACCTAGCGCAACTTTTATCTTGGAATTGATAGGAAGATACAAGTCGACTCGCGAGCCAAATCTTATAAAGCCATATCTTTCGCCAACTTCTAATGTGTCGCCTTTATTGGCGTAGCATAAAATTCTTCTCGCAATTAAACCTGCAATTTGAACGCACGTAATATCGAAACCGCCCTTACTTTTAAGGTGCAAGGCACACCTTTCATTTTCTAAGGAAGCTTTTGATAGTGCTGCATTCAGAAATTTTCCAGGAAAATACCATTTATTTATGATTATTGATTGAATTGGACTTTTATTTGAATGAACGTTAAAGACATTCATAAAGACACTGACTTTAATTGCACGCCTATTCAGATATTCATCTTTGCATTTTTCAATCACAATGACTTTGCCATCCGCCGCTGATACCACCATATTTTTTTTAGATGGCGTATTTCTTTTTGGATCTCTAAAAAATTGCAGAATAAATAAAGAGACAAGCCAAAGGGGGAGGGACCATAAATTGCATATGTTAAAAACGAAGGCTGAAATGGCAACTGAAGCTATTAAAAATGGCCAGCCTTCTTTTGCAATAATGGGATAGGTTTTTTTTGCCATCAACCTAGTTCTTACTTTGGTCTACAAGCTTATTTTTCGCGATCCAAGGCATCATTGATCTTAGTTGAGAGCCAACTTTTTCAATTGGGTGCTCTGCATTGAGCCTTCTTCTGGCCGTCATTTCCGGGTAATTTGTTTTTCCTTCAAGAATAAAACGTTTTGCGTAATCACCATTTTGAATATTTTTTAAAGCCTCTTTCATTGCTAATTTTGCTTCATTACCAATTACTCTTGGCCCAGTGACATACTCTCCATACTCAGCATTATTGGAGATGGAATAGTTCATATTAGCAATGCCACCTTCGTACATTAAATCTACAATAAGCTTAAGTTCATGCAAACATTCGAAATAAGCCATTTCAGGGGCATAGCCCGCTTCCACTAAAGTTTCGAAACCTGCTTTCACAAGCTCAACTGCACCACCACATAAAACGGCTTGTTCGCCAAATAAGTCAGTTTCTGTTTCTTCGCGGAAATCTGTTTCAATCACTCCACCTTTAGTTCCGCCATTTGCTGCTGCATATGAAAGAGCAATTTCTTTTGCTTTACCAGATTTATTTTGATAAATCGCGATTAATGTAGGGACGCCACCACCCTTAAGATATTCTGAGCGAACAGTATGGCCAGGACCTTTTGGAGCGATCATAATAACGTCAAGATCATCTCTTGGAATAATTTGGTTGTAATGAATATTAAATCCATGAGCGAATGCTAATACAGCATTTTTTTTCAAGAATGGCGCAACTTCTTGATGAAAAATATCGGGCATTGTTTCATCAGGTATTAAAAGCATGACGACGTCAGCATTTTTTACGGCATCATTAATTTCTAGAACATTATGTCCAGCGCTTTTGGCTTTCTCCCATGATGCCCCAGCTTTTCTAAGCGCAACAGTGACATTAACGCCTGACTCTTTAAGATTAGCTGCATGAGCATGGCCCTGTGAGCCATATCCAACAATCGTAACATTCAATTTTTTAATGAGATTTAAATCAGCATCTTTGTCGTAGTAAACCTTCATAATAACCTTTCAGTTTTAATTTATACTTTTAAAATTCTATCACCGCGTCCAATACCTGACGCACCAGTCCTAACCGTTTCTAGAATAGCTGCTTTATCAATACTTTCAATATAAGCATCTAATTTGCTGGATGATCCTGTTATCTCAATGGTAAAAGAGCTATCAGAAACATCTATAATTCGCCCTCTAAAAATATCACACATTCTTTTCATTTCATCGCGATATTGGGCATTCGCTTTTACTTTAACAATCATTAACTCTCTTTCAATAAAGCGGCCATCATTGAGATCCAATACTTTTACAACATCAATTAATTTATTAAGTTGCTTAATAATTTGTTCAATAATTTCATCTGATCCAGACGTCACAATTGTCATTCTTGAGAGCGTGGGATCTTCAGTAGGCGCAACAGTCAAAGATTCAATGTTGTAACCTCTAGCAGAGAATAAGCCTGAAACCCTAGACAAAGCACCAGATTCATTTTCCATTAAGAGAGAGATAATATGTCTCATTTACAAATCCTCAGCTATGATCATTTCTGATAAGCCTTTACCATTAGGAACCATTGGAAATACGTTTTCTTTTTGATCTGTAATAAAGTCCATAAATACCAAGCGCTCTTTAAGTTTGCTACTAAAAGCTTCTTTAAGCGCAGGTTCAACATCACTTGGCTTCTCGATTTTCATGCCGACATGGCCGTAAGATTCAGCTAATTTTACAAAATCTGGCAGCGCTTCCATATAAGACTCTGCATAACGATTTCCATAAAAAAACTCTTGCCATTGTCTTACCATGCCCATATATCGATTGTTGAGATTGATAATTTTAATAGGCAAATGGAATTGTTTGCATGTAGAAAGCTCTTGAATACACATCTGTATAGAAGCTTCACCTGTTACACAGGCAACTTTTGCATCAGGATGTGCTAACTGAGTACCCATAGCGTAGGGCAATCCAACGCCCATGGTTCCAAGCCCTCCAGAATTAATCCATCTTCTAGGCTTGTCAAATGGATAGTATTGCGCGGCCCACATTTGGTGCTGTCCTACGTCCGAGGTAATGAAAGCATCACCTTTTGTTATTTTATGAAGCGTTTGAATTACAAACTGAGGTTTAATGAGTTTTTTGTCATTTTTGAAATTTAAACAATTCATTGATCTCCATTGATCAATTTCTTTAAACCAAGACTTAAGCGATGGGTTTTGCTTTATTTTTTCTTTAGACAAGAGATCATTGAGTTCAGTAAGAACAGAAATAACATCACCCACAATAGGCACATCAATTTTTACTCTCTTGGAGATTGATGATGGATCAATGTCTATATGAATAATTGTTTTTGGTTTTGATAGAAAATGCTCCGGGTTGCCTATAACTCTATCGTCAAACCGAGCCCCCACAGCCAACAATACATCGCACTCTTGCATTGCCATGTTAGCTTCATAGGTGCCATGCATACCCAACATACCAAGAAATTGTTTGTCACTTGCAGGAAAGCCACCCAATCCCATCAGCGTGCTTGTAATAGGAGCCCCAATAGTACGAACAAATTTAGTTAATTGATTTGAAGCATCACCCAAGACGACGCCACCACCGGAATATATCATGGGTCTTTTTGCGCCAAGAAGCAGCAGCAACGCTTTTTTAATTTGACCACTATGGCCTTTAATAATTGGGTTATAAGACCTTAAATGAACCGTCTTTGGATAACTGAATTCATATTTTTCAGCTGTAATGTCTTTTGGAATATCAACTAAAACAGGACCGGGCCGGCCACTTGCTGCAACATAAAAAGCTTTTTTCATTGTCGATGCAATGTCTTTAATATCTTTAACTAAAAAATTATGCTTAACACATGGGCGTGTAATACCAACCGTGTCACATTCCTGAAAAGCGTCCTGTCCAATAGCGTAAGTCGGAACTTGACCACTAATAATAACCATAGGAATTGAATCCATATAAGCGGTAGCAATCCCCGTTACAGCATTTGTAGCTCCAGGGCCTGATGTAACAAGAGCGACCCCAACTTTTCCAGTAGATCTTGAATAAGCATCAGCAGCATGAACCGCTGCTTGCTCATGTCGAACGAGAACGTGCTTAAATTTATTCTGCTGAAAAACAGCATCATAGATATTAAGGACTGCTCCACCGGGATAACCAAAAACAAATTTGACTTTTTCCTCGTGAAGGCAGCGAATAACAATTTCAGCTCCAGAAATGTAGTTTGAGCCCATAGAATTTTTGATTGTAATTAATGAGATAGCTATAAACCTTCAACCTTAACGCTTTAAGCCTATTTGGTCAAGCTTAGAGGCTTTTAAAAGTTTCAATTTTCATAGACAAATCAACTGCTTTGATATTTTTAGTAAGCGAACCTAAAGAGATTCTATCTACGCCAGTAAGCGCAATTTTTTTTACATTTTTTAGCGTAATGTTTCCTGATGCTTCGAGTAAAGCTCTTCCATTGTTGATGAGGACCGCTTTTTTAAGGGCTTTAATATCAAAATTGTCTAATAAGATATTCCTAAAGCCTAGCTCTATAGCTTTTTTAAGCTGATCGAGCCTTTCAACCTCGATTTGTATATTTTTATTTTTTGCGTATTTCAAAGCAAGCGGTAATAAATCGTCCATTTTGTTTGAAGATTTAATATGGTTTTCTTTGATAAGTATCTGGTCGTAGAGACCAATTCTTTGATTATTTCCACCCCCAATAATCACAGCATATTTTTGTGCAATTCTTAATCCGGGTATTGTTTTGCGAGTATCAAATATTTTTGCATGCGAACCTGAAATAGCTTTTACATAATAATGTGTAGCAGTGGATGTGGCAGATAAAGTTTGTAAAAAATTGAGCGCGACTCTTTCGCCGCTCAGGATTGATCTAGCTTTACCATGAAGCTCGCAAAGCCGCTGATTTTTTTTTACAATCTGACCTTCTTTAATTAGCCATTTGATTTTTATTGTTGGGTCTATTGAATGAAAAGTAGAATTAAACCAAGGAATGCCTGAAATTAAAGCCGATTCTTTGGATTTAACATATGCAATTGCAGTTGATTTTGGATTGATTAATTGAGCAGATAAATCAATTTTGCCAACATCTTCCTCAAGTGCCATTTTTATATTTTTTCGAATGGCCTCAGCCAAAATTTTCTTGTTTATTTTTAAGCTTTGCATAATGTAGAAGCTTATCAAATTATAATTAAATTAGTTTTTTAAATTGAGGAAAAAAATGAAGCTGTTTTATTCGAATAATAGTCCTTACGCAAGAAAAATAAGAATTCTTATTGATGAGAAAAGGGCCAATATTATTCTTGAGAAAGTTGTTCTTGCAGATAAAAATTGCATCATCCATAAATACAATCCTTTGTCTAAAGTACCTACTTTATTTGTAAATGGCATATCTATTTTTGATTCGCCCGTTATTGCCGAGTATGTAGACTATAAAAGCGGACCTCTTTACTTAATTCCGAGTGATTTTGACAAAAGAATGCTTCTCAAAAGATGTGAGGCGATAGCAGATGGTTTATGTGATGCTGCCGTGGCTATTATGCTAGAAAAACGTAGGATCACTTCCCAACAAAATGCTGAAGTTTTTGAAAAACAGATGCGCAAAATTAAATTAAGCCTTACATGGCTTAATGAAGAAATGGAAGGTAAAGAATACTATCTAGAAGATACATTTTCATATGCTGATATCGCAGTTGGAAGTGCTTTGGGGTACGTTAAATTAAGATATCCCGAAATTGACTTTAAGGAAGAGTATTTAAATTTACATCGTTTGTATGAATTGCTTATGCAGCGACCATCTTTTCAGATGACAGTTCCTGAACCTTATCTATAGCCTTTTCAATAACAGCTCCACCAAGGCATACATTACTTTCATAGACTACTACAGACTGTCCTGGGGTCATTGCCCATTGCTTTTGTCCAAAAAATATCTCTACAGAATCATCTTTAATCATATCAATTTCGCAAGGCGCGTCAGGTTGACGGTATCTTGTTTTGGCAGCATATACCCAATGCTTTTTGGGCAAAGATCCATGAATCCAATGCATTTGTTTCGCAATTAAGCCATCTTTAAATAAAAGAGGGTGGTTATGTCCTTGAGCAACTATAAGCGTATTCTCTTTAATATCCTTTTCAGCTACGAACCAGGGTTCGCCGTTGCTTGTTTTTGAACCTCCAATACCAAGCCCTTGCCTTTGACCTAAAGTGTAGAACATAAGGCCGATATGCTCTCCTAAAGTTTTACCATATTCATTTTTGATCGGGCCCGGGGAATTCTCAATATATCTATTTAAAAATTCAGTAAAAGGCCTTTCTCCAATAAAGCAAATACCTGTAGAGTCTTTTTTGTCGCTGTTATGTAAACCTTCTTTTTTGGCAATTTCCCTTACATCCTTTTTAAGAAGTTTGCCTAATGGGAATATAGATTTTGAAAGTTGGTGTTGGTTGAGGCGATATAAAAAATAACTTTGATCTTTAGTCGAGTCATCAGCTTTAAGAAGACTGAATAGACCATCATATTCTTTAATTTGCGCATAATGGCCGGTTGCAATTTTATCTGCTCCCATTGAAATTGCATGATTTAAAAAAGCATTAAATTTAATCTCAGAATTACATAAAATATCTGGATTGGGAGTTCTACCACTTTTGATTTCATTAATAAACTCAGAGAATACTTTTTCTTTATATTCCTTACTAAAATTTACTACTTCAATATCAATACCAATTTTATCAGCAACAGATACAGCATCAACGAGATCTTGCTTACTCGAACAGTATTCGTCATCATCGTCATCTTCCCAATTTTTCATAAAAAGACCAACCACGTTGTAACCTTGGTTTTTAAGAAGCAAGGCTGTCACAGAAGAATCAACTCCTCCAGACAAGCCTACAATGACAGTATTATTTTTCATATAAATTAATTGAATTCTGAGCCGAGTTTTTTTGATTTTTCGTAGGCAGCTCGAGTTGCTTTTAAAAGGGCTTCATTTAGCTTGTTAAATTCAAGTTGTTTTAAGCCTTCTTCCGTTGTGCCCCCTTTTGAAGCAACTGATGAAATAAGACTTTGAAGATTGCTTATGTGGTCCTCAGCTAAATGAGATGCCCCAAGAATAGTTTTGCTGCATAATTTTTCAGCTTCATTCTTTGATAAACCTAATTGAATAGCTGATTCAATAAATGCATTGAGGAAATAAAATATGTATGCTGGCCCACTTCCTGATATAGCCGTGACTGCATCCATTTTAGATTCATCATCTAGCCATATAAATTCACCGATGGCGCTCGAAATTTCCTCTACAGCAACCTTGTTTTTTGCGGTCAATACTTCTTTTGAAAAAAGAGCAGTAATTCCAAGTTGAATTTGAGCGCACATATTAGGCATAGATCGAACGATATTCTTATACCCGTTTGTCCATTTTTCAATTGATTGGATCTGAATACCTGCCGCAATAGACAAAATAAGTTGTTTTGAAATTTGGTCGGAAATGGATCTTAGAAGAATTTCAGTTTGCTGAGGTTTTACGGCAAGTATAATAATTTCATCCGCAGCAATTTGCTTAAATTCTGCGAGGACAGCAATTTTAAAATCGCTCTCTATAGATATTCTTTTGTCATGATTAGACTCAATAACGCGAATGAGGGAGGAATCATATTTTTTATTTAATAGGCCGCTAATCATAGCTCTAGCCATGTTCCCACCACCTAAAAAACAAATATTCAATTATCACTCCCTTTAATTTTTATTTCTCGTGCTCCAAAAATTGCGGTACCAATTCTAACAAGATTTGAGCCATGTTCGATCGCTAATATATAGTCGTTGGACATTCCCATGGATAGTGTATCGACTGTGTTAACTTGTTTTTTTAATTCAGTGTAAAGTTTATACATTGATTTGAATTCATTAATAACCTGGTCAATATTTTCTGTATTAGAGGGTATAGACATAATACCTCTTAGTTTAAGCATGGGAAGTTCTTTAAGTAAGCTAATAAGGTCATTTAAAGATTCATGCGCATTATTTATTGCAATCCCACTCTTAGTTTCTTCGCCGCTACAGTTAATCTGAATGCAAATATTTAAAGGCCTCATATTTAATGGCCTAAAATCATTAAGAAGCTTCATAACTTTAACCCTATCAACACTATGTACCCAATCAAAATTTTCCGTAATTAATTTACATTTATTGCTTTGAATGGGACCTAAAAAATGCCATTGAATTGCAAATTTTTCTAAATGTGACTTTTTATCCAAAGCTTCTTGAAGATAATTTTCGCCAAAATTTATGATGCCAGCATCAAGTGCTGTGACAATTTTGTTAAAAGGTTGGCCTTTACTAACAGCAACTAAGGTAACTTTCTCATCAAAACTACTAAGAGCAATGGCCTCTTGAATATTTTGATTAATCTGTGAAATATTTTTGGAGATTATAGGCATCGATTAAATAAAAAAAACCAAGCAAAATTGAAGTTTGCTTGGTTTTAGTCTCTTTAGCAACAAAG
>SESD01000448.1_pt1 | contig 25469 bp, 15 predicted proteins | sample 3171411 | NCBI WGS metagenome assembly SESD01 (sample SAMN06051880, study PRJNA518727) | freshwater metagenome | biome: subpolar coniferous forest; feature: holomictic lake; material: water; isolation source: holomictic Lake 442, 16.5 m depth | place: Canada: near Kenora, Ontario | collected...
CCATAACCCACGCCCAGCCAGCTATTTTCCGCATTGGCTTTCGATAAAATATCATAAACCAGCCGTCGCATTTCACTGTCGGGATCCGTGGCATCCAGTCGGTTGATTAATTTATCACCACTGCGTACCATTACCCCCCAGGAAACAAGGCTAATGACGGCCAACAATAACGTAACGGCGGCATTGTTTCTAATTTTCCGGCTCAACAGCAGGATGATAAAAAAAGTCAACATCGCCAAGCACGTACTTGAAAAGCCGCCGCGTGACTTGGTTAAAAATAACGCGGTCATAATGGTAATCATGAGTAATAATGGAAACCAGCCACGCACCAGCACGTTTTCAAAAAAATACTGTCTCCCATAATTACTGTTCATGCCATACTGAAAACTGGACTGCATTTTTCCAAACAGCAACGGCAAGCCGGCCAGCAGCGTTAAGCCTGCGTAAGTGGCATAAGAGTTACGGTTAACAAAGGTACTGGTCACTGAGGCCATGGGCGCCCACGTTTCAAAATATAACAGGCTATTGAAGTGGCCTAAATAAATGACCAGGCCATAAATGGCATAAACCAACCCGGCATAAGCCAGGCTGTTAAAGGTGAGCGCGGCATTTTCACTGTGGCGGTTGAATTGTAAACTGATAAAAAATACCAGCAAATAACTGCCCAACTTCATCAATGCGGTCGCGGTTTCTTGGGGTGCCAGGCTTATATATGCCTGAACGGATGCGGGCAATGGCCCGGCTACCAATTGCCAGAAAGGATGCACCCAACTGTCCGGGGCAAAATCAGAAAGTTGCAGCAAGCTCCAGCCAATAGGTATGCAGATCAGGAACAGGGGATACTTGACTGGTCGTATGGTGATTTGGCTATTGGTTCGGCCTGATAACACCGCAACACTGGCGATCAAGCCAAACAATGCTACTAACGTCGCGCATAAACTCCAGGCCCAAGGACGGTTAGCACCAAAAGGAACGGGTGTGAGCAGTATTGCAAATAAGAAAATTTTGTACATCAGTATTAAATTAGTGGAAAAATGATTAAATAGCCGTTACATCCAGTAGTGTAAACAAAGGTAAAACGTTGCAACAATAATAAACGACCGCCGCTAACAATGTCCAGTGTAGACAGGCTGCAAAGGCATAACCATAAAATAAAACATGATATTTGACTATAGACTGAATATATGGTTCAATCACGCGAGTTTAGCGGTTCTCCTAAGTGGCAAGATTCAAGATCAGAATTCAATGTATGAATAATTATCGGATGGATAAATTTAGTTGAAGTTACCGGCTGTTTATTCATTAAGGAGCGAATTCTAATCCTTTAAAGCCCCCCGCTTTGTTTTTTATAAAGAAGTTTTGACGAAGTAACTGTTACAGCCGCATGCTAATCGGTTTAGAATGCGCGGCATCAACTAAAGATTACAGGATAAAAACATGAATATTTCCAGAAAACCATTCACATCAATACTCTTGCTGGTGTTTTTGGCTGTGCCCTTTACAGTAAGTGCGGATATCCCGATAGCGTTGCGAGGTTGGATCCCCCAGAGACCTATTGGGTCTCCCGGTGGGTCGAACGCTAATGGAACGGGGAATACATTAATAGCGGGGAAACCGACGGGTCAGGGGGGGGGCAGCAGTTCGGGGGGGACTGGTAAGCCGGTCAATCAGGCTGGAGCCGCTAGAGCCGCTGGAGCCGCTACGGCTCCCGGTATAGGGTTAGGAACAGTGGCAGTGATTGGAGGAGCAGCTACTGCAGCAACTGTTGGGGGATTAGCTGCTGCAGGCTCTTTACCGGGACAAACGGAAGCTTCCGGTCGCTATTCAGCCAATACCCCTGCCAATACTGCCGCAGCGGTGTCCGCAGCGGTGTCCGCAGCGGTCGCAGCAAACCCCGCGCAAGGCGAGGCAATTGCGGCTAGGATGGTCTCGGAGGCCATCAAGAATAACCCCACTCTTGCTGCAGCAGATATAGTCGCAGCGGTTATCAAGGCGAACCCCGAACTGGCCGTTGCCGTTACCACGGCGGCTGTCAAGGAAGCGCCGGATAAGGCAGCAGCTATTACTTTAGCCGCAGTTTTAGCAGCGCCCAAACAACAGGCATCAGCAATCGGTACAGCGGCAATTAGAGCAGCGCCGAGCCAGGCATCGTCGATTCTCTCGGCATTTTTAGTAGCAGAAGGCGCCACAATGCCGACCCAAGCTTATTCAGAATTAATGACCGATAGTCTGACTCTGCAGACTAATGTAACGCTTGCTGCAATAGCGGCTTGTGGAGGGGGGCCGGCCTGTAAAACATCGGTATTAGCGCAGGTCGCTGCCCAAACTAGCTCTGCAACAGCGGCAGCAATAACGACACAAGTTGAAAAAGCCGCAAGCCCAAGCTAAAGCAAAAGTAAAGGAATGTATTATGAAAATGCAATCTGCACGAAATAACAAAAAATGCTTAAGCGCTGTCATTATGGGCTTGTTAAGCTGCGGAAGCGTGCTGGCTTATGACTCCAACGATGATAGCGACATTACCAGAGAACGGCAGGCTTCTGACTATGCGCAGCAGGGCGTACACGCAGGTGCCTTTACAATTTTGCCAAAGCTGGACTTCACTAACCAATATATGAGCAATATTTATTATCGCGATAAGGCACTGGGCCCTACCACTGATAGCTATATTGCGCACTTTAAACCCGGTGTTCAGGCCAACTCGAACTGGAATAGGCATGCGCTTAACTTTAAGTTAGATACCGATTTGGCGCTCTATGCCACTCAACCGAACAACAACGACTACAATAACATTTTCACCAAAGTGGACGGGCGTGTGGACGTGCTTCGCAATAGTCATTTTGATTCCGCGTTCGGCTACAACTATCTGACTGAAAGCCGGGGTTCGCCTGATCAGATTGGCGGTGCCGCCCCAACGATCTACGACACCAAGGTGATTGACGGCTTTTATACGCATACGCTAAACCGGGTGACGGCCAGGGCGGGTTTAAACGCTATCCGTTATGATTATCAAAATGTGCAGACCTCACTCAATACCACCTTGCTGATGAATACCCGAAACCACTGGCTGTATGCGCCCGAGGTTCGTTTGGGTTATTTAATCCAGCCGGAATATGAAGCCTTTGTTAAATTCCAATACCTGGATGCGAGTTATGATACATTGGTATTTTCAAACGGTGTGCCTCCCAGCGTTAATCAACAAGGACAAGTCATTAACCCAGCCTATAACCGTAATTCCTGGGGTTACAATGCCTTGGGCGGTATCGCATTTGATGTGACCGGCCTGATTACCGGCGATGCCTCTATCGGCTACTTACAGCGGACTTATGAGGACGCCAGGTTGCCCCAAGTTTCCGGCGTTAACGGCTTTGTCAATTTAAAATGGCGTCCCACCAAGCTGACCACTGTCAATGGCAAAGTGAGCCGTGTTATTAACGAAACGACCCAACAGGGTGTTGCCGGTGTTTTTACTACCGGTGTAGGCATGAGTGTCCAGCATGAATTAATGCGCAATGTTTTTCTTCAAGTTGCGGGTGATTATTCCAATGGCATCTACAAAGGCTATGTTGCGCCTAATACCCAAAATCGTAATGACAACAGCTTTATCATTAGTGCCGGCCCAAAGTATATGCTGAATAAAAATTTTTCTACCGATCTGACGTATAGCTACCAAAGCCGAAATTCCAACTATCTGGATGCTAACTATGAAGTAAATCAGGTTATGGTTAATTTTAGAGCCCAGTATTAAGCTGCCATGTTATGCTATGACACTGTTGCCTAATTGCCTTTATCTCTGTGAAAAAAATGAGTCAATCTTGTATTAAAGTTATTTCAGGTTTATTATTGATGGCTGTGTTTTGCTATGGATCACTCCTGTCTGCTGAAGAAAATAACCAGCAGCCAGCGCCAAGCGAGCTGTCATCTTCTGCTGTTAATGAAGCCTATAAACTGGGCTCGGGTGATAAGATAAAAATCACCGTCTTTAAGCAAGAAGAGCTGTCGGGCGAATATACCATCAATGGTGCCGGCCAGATTGCCCTGCCGTTAATTGGCGATGTCAATACTAAAGACTTGACCGTGAAACAGGTGGAAGATGCCATTGCCGATAAATTAAAGCCCGATTATTTGCTTAATCCCCGCGTTAATGTGCAAGTGTTAAATTATCGCCCTTTTTATATTTTGGGTGAGGTCAAGGAGCCAAAGTCTTACCCTTATGTTGATGGCATGACTTATCTTAACGCGGTCGCCATCGCCGGTGGTTTCACCTATCGCGCCAAAGAAGATCACGTTATGGTTATTCGTATGAATGATCCCAAAAAAAATGAAGTAAGACTAAACATGGATGAAAAAGTGTTACCAGGTGATGTGATTCACGTTGAAGAACGGTTTTTTTAATATTTATGTTGTAAGGCAGTACGCAGAAAATACCCCACGCTCCGGTGCAGCCTAGTTCCCACGCTCCTGCGTGGGAATTCATCCGGCAACGCTCTAGCGTTGCGTGACGCGGGAGCGTCACTGGCGGCATTCCCACGCAGGAGCGTGGGAACGATAGGGCGGGGGTTATCTTATGTCGTAACGTACAGAAAGTTAATCAGTTTGTATATTTTCCATTAATTGTAGGTGATAGTGATAAGCTAACTTTTGGATACAAATCTTCTGACTTATTTTTTTCATCTCTTCGAATAGCCGCATTTTAAACTCATCGAGAAAGCCGTGTCCGATTTAAAAGAAGCATCGCTAAGACCTGACGAATTACTGCAATATGATGATGGAGAAATTTCACTCAGTAATATTCTCAATACCCTTTGGCTGAGAAAGCGTTTATTACTCAGCGTCACTCTTTTGCTCAGTCTTCTGGCGGTGTTAATTATCTATCAGTTAGTGCCTCGTTATACCGCAACGACACAACTGTTGATTGGTATCAATGCGGCCAAGGTGGTCGATATTGAAGAGGTGATGACAGGTAATCTAAATGGCGATTCAGCGGTGATAGGTGAAATGGAAGTTCTTAAATCTCGCGAGTTGGCGCGTAAAGTAATTGAACGTCTCCAGTTGGATCAATACGAAGAATTTAATCCCAAACTTAAAAAACCCGGTTTTCTGGCCCAGTTTAACCCCAAAAACTTAATACCGGAGACTTGGAAAGAAGCGATGGGGCTGGTGGAAATTGATACCCGCAGCGATGAAGAAAAGGCCGAGGCCCGGTTTACCAACTTAATCAATACCTTTCTTGGTAAGTTAAAGGTTACCCAAGTCAAGCGTTCACAGGTCATTAATTTGGCGTTTGAATCCGAAGACCCTAAATTAGCCGCAAAAATAGTGAATGAACTTGCCGATAAATATATTGTTGGGCAATTACAGGCCAAGTTTGATGCCACTAAAAAAGCGACCGACTGGCTAAATGACCAACTGGGCGAGTTAAAGCACAAGGTGGAGTCTTCCGAACGCGCTGTGGAGAATTACCGCAAATCCCATGCCTTGGTGGAAGTCAGTAAAGGCACCGGACTTTCACAACAACAATTATCAGAAGTAAACAGTCAGTTGATTATCGCACGCTCGCAACGCGCGGAAGCCGAAGCCAAATATCAACAAGTTGAATCAATAGCCAGAAACGGACAAGATATTGACAGTGTCGTCGAAGTGCTAAATTCGGCTTTGATATCCAGTTTACGCGGTCAGGAAGCCGAAGTGCATCGCGAATATTCGGAAATGCTGGTGGAATATGGCGCCCGCCATCCGCGTATGATTCAAATGCAGGCGGAAATGGAAGATACCAAGGCAAAAATCAACATGGAAGTTAAAAAAATAGCCGCTGGCCTTCGCCATAGCCTGGATGTTGCCCGTGCGCGTGAAGGTTCATTGGCTGGCAGTTTAAGGCAAATGGAGTCAAAAACTACCGGCAACAGTCAGGCTGAAGTCGATTTACATGCGTTGGAGCGGGAAGCAACTGCCAACAAGGCGTTATTTGAAACTTTTTTAGGTCGTTTTAAAGAAACGGCTTCCACACAGGGTATTTCACAAGCGGATGCGCGAGTAATCTCGTTTGCGGAAATTCCTTTAAGTGCTTCCTTCCCCAAGACTAGACTCATGCTTATGGTCAGTGTGATTGGTTCGATAGCCTTTGCGGTTTTTCTGGTATTTGTGCTGGAAATGCTCAATCCTGGCGTGCGTTCGCCTGAACAGGTTCAGGAACTGTTCAATATCACTACCTTGGGTATTGTGCCTAGATTAATGGATAGCAAGATGAAGCCACATGAGTATTTGCTGGCCAAGCCCTTATCCGCGTTGGCGGAAGCTATTAATACCTTGCGTATTTCATTGAGTTTGCTTAACCCGGATGCCGAGGTTAAGTCATTATTGGTCACTTCAGCGGTGCCAGGTGAAGGTAAAAGTACCTTGGGTATTTTACTGGGTAGACATTCAGCCACGGCCGGACAACGCGTGGTTGTGGTTGATGCGGATTTACGCCGCCCGACCATTGGCAAAACCTTTAAAGTGAAAACCGGTGCGCTGGGCTTAACGGATTTATTAATGCATCACGATTTGGTGCTGAGTGAGGTGCTGGTTAATGATCCGGAAACCGGCATGAAAATTTTAACCCGGGGACATTCAGCCTTTATTAACCCGATTGATTTATTCGCTTCGCACAGAATGAAATCAATCATCGATGAGTTGCGTGAACAGTTTGATTTGGTCATCGTAGATTCGGCACCCATCATGGCAGTACCCGATACCCGGATATTGGCCGGCTTAGTTGATAAAACCATATTTTTGTTAAGTTGGGACTCAACCCCTAAAAAAGTCATCGCCAGCGCGTTACACCTGTTAAGTAAAGACGGTCATAATAACGTTGCCGGGATTGTCTTGCAAAAAGTTAATTTGGAACAATATGGCCGCTATGGCTATGGGGACTCCGGCTATTATCACTCGTATGGCCGTTATAAGCAGTATTACACCAGTTAAACAGACCATGCCAAGCCCCCGTATTTTTACTGGTCAGCGCATCATTGCCGGTTTTGGGGTGCTGGTTTGTTGCGGGATGTTAATGTTGGCGGTGCCACGCTTTATTGCCGGTTTATATGCGCTTTATCCGGAAGCTGCGTTTAATCAAACCGGGAAAGTAATACCGCCGGCAGTCTATGAAAAGTGCATTGCCGATTTAAACCGGGCCCTGTCTTGGTATAAAAACCCTGACTATTACCAAGCACAGGGATTTTTTTATTTATCGCTCTTTAATGTATCACCGTTACTGCCGCTTGAAAAAAAACAGGAGTTACTTAAACAGGGGCAGACAGCCATTATACAGGGCTTAACATTATCACCTATCGACCCGTATGGCTGGTTTCGTCTGGCGGCGGTTGACAGCCTGCTTAAGTTACCCAGGTCACAGAGTGTTAACGCCTTACGTTTATCTTTTTACGCTGGACGCGTGGAACCCGAGCTGGTCATACCAAGGCTGGCATTCAGTTATGAGTACTATAATGATTTTGATGAAGACATGCAGCGCTTATGGCAAAATCAAGTACGAGTTGCCTGGACTTTTAAACCCGAGCAGCTGGTTAAATTTGTCGCACTGCACCCTGAAGCCAAACAATTTGTTGAAAAGGCGTTTGTAAATGCTCCCGATGATTGGAAAAAATTCTTAAAGACTCTTGAAAGCTATCCTAAAAAAACTGTTTAACGCCAAGGCAAAGGTACTTTTACCGGTTGGCTTGCCCGAAAATCATCGGCTTTATTGTATTGGTGATATTCATGGCCGTTTGGATTTATTGCAGGAAGCACACCAGAAAATCGTGAATGATGCAGCGGATTTTAATGGCGCCAAGATACTGGTCTATCTGGGTGATTACATCGATCGGGGCATGCACTCCAGGCAGGTGATTGATTGTTTGCTGGAAAACAATTTCCCTGACTTCGAAAAAGTGTTTTTGTTAGGTAACCATGAACAGGTGTTGATGCAATTTTTATGGGGTAATGATGACGCAATTGCCCATGAGTGGTTTAGGTTTGGTGGGTTGTCGACGTTGATAAGTTACGGTGTTAAGTTGCAAGGCATACCTACTTCAAAAGAGTTGACTGGATTACGGACTCAATTGCTTGAAAAATTGCCAGCCGCGCATAGCGATTTTTTGGGGCGATTAGTCCTTAATTACGAAACAGACGGTTATTTTTTCGTACATGCCGGCATTAAACCTAAAATTAAACTTCATCTTCAACGTGCTGAAGATATGTTGTGGATTCGGGAAGAGTTTTTAAATAGTGACGTTTTTCATGGCAAAGTGATTGTCCATGGACATACTGTCACTGATGAACCTGAAATTCGTCATAATCGAATCGCGTTAGATACCGGCGCGTATGCCTCGGGAAGATTAACCTGTGCCGTGTTTGAGGGAGCCGGCTGTCAATTTTTATAAATTTTTAGGCAGTAAGTGGGCAGGTTAAAATTATATCCGCCTAATTCCCACGCCGGAGCGTGGGAACGATAGGGTTATCGAAGAAGTAACAAAATTCAACTATTTTCCAAATCCTTAATGAAACTAAACAACAAAGAGGAACGACTTGATGAACATACCAACGAATATAACCAAACTCCGTCTTCCGAAAGTCCTGGGGGCTCTTGTGCTGGGCGGATTGCTGGCTTCCTGTGCCATGATGTCAGCCCAAAAAACCAAAGATACAGAGCAATTATTGACCGCAGCCGGTTTTAAAATGAACCTGGCCGATACGCCCGCCAAGATGGCTCACCTTAAGACGCTGACCCAGAATAAAATAGTGCCTCATCAAAAAGACGGTGCGGCTTATTACGTCTATGCCGATGCCACTAACTGCCAATGCTTTTATTGGGGGCAGGATCAGGCTTACCAGAAATTCCAGCAACTACAAGTACAACAGAATTTAGCCGCTGAGGATCGAATGTCCGCTGAAATGAATGAGCAGGAAGAAATGGATTGGGACACCATGGGGTACGGTATGGGTGGCGACGGGATGGGCTTTTATTGATTAATGGCAATTGTGCCATGATTTGTAGGTGCGAATAAATTCGCACCTACACTTAAGTACGCAGTCATTTTTATAATGTTGGATAAAGTAATTTCCGTGCATCATCAGTAGTAAACGGCTATCCCATAAGCAGATAGCTTCAGCATTTTGTTTATTGCCATGCGAGCCTGAAGTTGGGTGTTAATCAACAATAGGCTCAACAATTTTACAAGATATTAGCGAACCGTAATGTCAGACTGTTGGTAATCAAAACTCAAATTTTCACCGCTTTCCGCTGCACGGGTTGTTGCTCAAGCTTTTCGACACGTTCTTGTTGTTGCTTGATCTCAATCTGCTTCCGGTTCCTTACCACAAGGTCATTCACGATAGCAGTTACCTGGCGTTCAACGCCTTCCTTACCAAGAGCGCTCTTGGTTGCCAGATCATTGAAGTCAGTAAACCTTTTCATCTGCGCTATCGCTTTTTGTTGGGCATCGGACAAATCACCGCTACGGGCTTTTGCCAGTGTCACCGGTTCAAGGTTCGCCGGGTAGGTCTGTTCACCTGGGGCAAATATCGGCAAGAGCACCGTCCCATTGACTGCTTTAGCGGCTGCCATTGCTTTTTCTTTTCCCGGGTTTCGTCCTTCCGTCAATTCCTGATGCCGATCGTTATCACCCGCGATGATAAACGGCTTGTCGGGAAATTTTTCATGTAATAACTTGGCAACCTTGGGCAGATTGCCGGCATCAAACGCGGCGACGGTGGCAAAGCCCAGCGCTTGCGATAGCGTATCGGCTGTTGCATAGCCCTCACCGATGACAATGGCCGCTGACTGCTCAAGAGCAGCAAGTCCTTGACCGCCGACGACATGGAAGGTGTCTTGTTTAGCGCCGCCTGCTGCAAATCGCTTCAAACCGTTGCCTTGTATGGCTTGCACTGAACGTATGTCGCCATTAGTGTCTTGCGCTGACAACAACAAATCACCGGCGGTAAAAACCAGTTTATCCGGGTTGGACTCCCGCAACGCCTTGGATTCCTTCCAGTCTTTACCAATTAGGACAGGGCAAGTTTCGGGTAAGGCGCGACTATCTTCCGGCACGACACGCAAATCGCCTGGTCTGGCTTGTTTCGCTTGCAAATACGGATGCTCCGCAGAGGCTAACGGTGCAACTGCCAGCAATTCCCGAACAGAGTTGGCCACGGTGTTTTGCTGGGCTTTCTGCGCCGCCTCGCGTTCTTGTAGTTTGGCGGCGCTAGTGGCCTGCAACTGTGCTTTTTCCTCTTCGCTCAACGAATAACCTTTAGCTTTCCATTTCATCGTTTGACCCGTTCTGTTGTTTTGAAGGTGACCGGCTGGATGGCCGTCAAGATGTGCCACATAGAACCCCGCCCGTTCGCCTGACTTGTCGCCAATCGTCGCAATTCGGTGTGTTTTTCCATCCATAACCGGATGTTCACCCTTAACTATACAACCCAATGAACTCAAGGCATCGGCAAATTCCTCGCGCGGTGTCATGGCAGGCGCTTGTTGGAGTTTCACGTTTTCCGGCAACCACTGCTTCAGCGTGTCCATATCGGCCATTGACCCGGCATACCACGATTTAGCCTCTTTATCCCACCGTGCACCCGCAGCCTTGGCAACAGCCCGTTCGGTATACGGAACGGCAAGAAATTGGCGATCCGTAGGGGGCGCTTTCGCTGATACGGACTCATTTTGTGCCGGTTTTAAAGCTTTGCCCGCTGGCACCCATTTAGCAAACGCTACTAAATCGACAGCAGCCGGTACATACCAGGACTGTTTGCCTCGATCCCATTTAGCGCCTAATTCCTTGGCCTGGTTTTTTTCCTTATAGGGCACTTGAAGGTAGGTTTTGTCGAACTGCGCTGCACCCTTATCCCGCGCTAGTTCATGGGTCGATGGTTGCCGCTGTTGTTGCTCGATCTCTAAAACCTTCCTCTGAAAGGCTTCGCTGTTCACCGTGGCGTTTAACTCAGCCGTTTTTCGTAATTCCCTGGCCGCCTTTATATCCTCAGCGGTACTGTTTGGATTAGCCTTAACCCTTTCTTCCTCAAGCCTGGCCCTCTGCATTGCCTTTTCATAATCGGCAACCGTCGCCTGAGATAGCTGTGCCAAATCGGTCGGTATCGCTTCCAAGGAAGCCGCTATTTCTGGCGTTATTGCCTTTCCCACGCCCTTGTCTTGCTGCCACGAACGCCAACCGGCTTCAAGGGCATTGGCAACGGCCTCATAACTATGACTCATACTGTCAGTATGTTTTTCTTCCCATTCGGCAGCGGTGCGCAAATTATCAAGTGCCCTATCGAACTTACCTTGTCGAACAAGCGCGATTGCTTCTATCGCTTTCTCGTTGGCAACGCCTTGGGCGGCCTCATCGTTCCAGTCCGCTACGCTGGCTTGAGCCTGTTCAATACCACTAACAACTGAAGTAATGAGTGCGGCGGTAACATCGGCTTTATTATTAGGTGTCATCTCATTCTCCGTAGCCAGTCTATTTTCAGACTGCGTTTGATTTTGCGCCTGTTGCGCGGTTTGCTCTTGCACCTGTTTTTGCTCAAGACCTAGCACATAATTCTGAATTTTCTCTGCATCCGCAGCCGCACGGAAGATTTCCAATGGGTCGTTTTCCAATACCTTTATCCATGAACCCACGTAAGCCGCATGTTGTAGAGGATCGTGACCAATCCCCAGCTCATCACCTAAAATCATGCTGGCAATCTCGGCCCTTAATTCCTCCTTGGCATACCCTTCGCTCCCGAAGGGATGAGAAATATCACGGTTAAGTCTGTCTTCTTTACCTGTCCAGTGACCCAGTTCATGCAATGCAGTCGCATAATAATTTTCAGCACTCGGAAACCGACCTTTGTCCGGTAAATGGATACTATCGGTCAATGGCCGATAAAATGCCCTGCTTCCTCCGTTGTAATGAATATCAACACCGGATGCAGCTAAAATCCCTTCGGCCCGTGCAATGGGATCCCAGGTGTGTTCCTGCTTCTGGATCGGCGGCAAACCATCGATCTGTTCACCATTAAACACAATGGCAAAAAAGCCACGCGGCCTTTCCAGCCTAACGACCTCCTTAACAAGATTCCCTTCACTATCCAGTACCGGCTTACCGTCAGCGTCCTTCTTGCTATGTTCTTCAGTGAATTTCCAGTATTGAACGCCCGTGCCTTTCTCGCCTTTACGAACCTGACCGCCCAGCCCGGTCGCTTGCTTATAAGTCATCCAGCGCTGATCGTCTCGATCCTGCGACAATAATTGTATGGAGTTAATGCCTTTGTAGCGATTACCCGTTAGCGGGTTATACGGCAAGAAAGTCCCTGATTCACCTGGAACCCATGGCTTTTGCCAGGGTGCTGTCCCTTCTTTAAGTTGCTGGATTAACTTTTCGGCGACCATTTCGTGAAAGGCTTTTTTATCCTTTGATTGGCTAGACATTTGACTTACCTCTTTAATGTTGGATTTCTCAACCCATGAAATGGCGGGTATATCGTTTAGAAAAACCCCCGTCGATGAACGGAACGACCAACCCCGTTCAGCACCCGATATCATTACACTGGCACCCGAACTATTTAAGTTTTCCTGCTTAACCAACACATCAAGCAAACGGACATCGATCTCATTCAGAAAGTCGCCAATATTCTGGTATTGTTCGACACTGTAGTGCTGTTCAGAATCGTACAAGATGGCCGCCGCCGCATTAGACATTGAGAGTGCGCGGAAAAGATTGTCGGTCATCCCGGTGTGCTTCAACGGCAACGCCTCGCCCGGGAACATCGGCATAAAGCCTACCGGCTCATGTTGATTATTCAACAGCATTAAACCAGACTCGTTTAATAGCTTGGGGATCAGGGATTTTGAAATGTCGGGCGATGTAACACCTTCCCCCATTTTTTCATCAAAGCTGATTATTCTTTCGATGATTGGCACAGAAACCGCCGCTGCACCAGCCTGCGCTACACCATCGACTATTTCCCTGGTGGCTGGATTTTCGTAGCTGAAAGAACCGTTTGTAGTGATGGCGAATATTCCGTGTGCAGTAATGCCGCTGCCGTCGAAAACACGTTGAAGTTTTCGCGTGATAGCTAAATCGGCGTCAGATAACTTTGCCGTTCCACTTGGATGATTATGATAAAAATAGATATTGGCTGCATCGGGTATTCTAAAGGCCTCCGCTGCAACGACCGCCGGATAAACAGACGCAGAATTTATGGTACCTTTAAATGAACCCACAATGGCCAGCGGCTTGCCCTCTTTATCAGTCACTAAAGCATCAAACCGTTCGACGGCTTGCCTACTAACACTTAATGCGGCCTGAGCCGCTTGATCTACTGTAGTAATGCGGCCAACGGTTAGCAGCCGTCTGGATTCTGAGATAAGCTCGGTTTCGGTGGCGTATTGGCCTTTGGCGGGTTTTTCGTCGGATAGTCTGGAGGTGGGGAATAAGTCCCGTTCTCGCCCGGTTTCGGGTGCATTTGTGCCACCGGTATTGAATACGGACTGATCACTGCCGGTGGTTTCGGCGGATTCAGTGGTCTTGTTGATTTCATTATCGGTCTCCTGTTTGATAGGATTTTTTAATTCTAACAAATCAATGACGGGTTTCGACTCGGTAATACGTTTAAAAACTTCAAGCCCTGGGTCGCCCGATGGAATAAAGACCCGCTCGGCCCAATTGATACGCTCAATAAAAGCGCCCTGATCTTTCAAAACACGTCTTTCAGCATCGGTAAAAGAACTGCGCCCCTTAATTTCTATACGGCTTTCATGATTGACCCTGGCTGTTGCAATTATCCAGCCGTTAGAAAGCACGGCCTTGTTACCGTCTTTGATTGACTTGAACAGAGCGCTTGCCGACCTGTTGGATAGACCTGAATCAAGCCCCAGATTCTTGAGTGTTTGCTTGGCGGATTTCGCTCCCAGCATACGACCCAGTAACTGCTCGCCTTCATCAGTTTGCAACCGCTTGATGGTCTCAGAACCCTCAACGCGATCCCAAATAGGCAAGATAACACCGACTATCATTCTCTCGATCCTGGTTTCAGTCTTCGGCGCATTGGCGACCTGCTCGTGCCAAAGCTTTTCGGCCTCTACCTTATCAATGGGCCTGGCCAGCGTGACTTTCTGGTAACGACCTGCGCCATTAACGGTAACGGTTCTGTAATCCCATCCGCGACTGATAACATCGGCATTATCGATATACCTGTGGCCATTTTTTTTGATCGTATGCATAACCCCGCGACGCACGGCATTACCCTCGGCATCCAGCCTGTCGCCCAGATCCGACATAAAAAAAACTGCGCCTTTGTTGTGACCCAACCCGGAAACAAACCAGCCGCTTAAATCATCTAAATTTTGCCGCCTCTGCGTTAACCTCGTAACATCATGCCAATCGTAATAACCAACCTCAGTCGTTACGGCCAACTCGACATAGCGCGTTTGCGCGCCGGTTTGCTTATCTTCATAAACCACCTGTTCACGGGTCTTTTTGATGCTTGCCGCCGTCAAAGTTTGCAAACCCAAGTCATATAAGCCTTGTTGTTTCGCGTATTCAACCGCCTCCACAAGCCTGTTTTCGAACTCGGCAAATACCGCGTTTTGCCTATCTGTTTTCAGTGACAGCAACCGGTTCAAGAACTGCGGAATGCCCGGCATCTTACTCTCGGACAAGGCGCCATTTTCATCAAGCAGATTTAACCCCATTTGTTGGGTGACATCGTGAAATGACAAATCGGTTTTGCCCCGATAGAGATCCGTAAAAAAGTTATTCAGCGCAAGGGTGGCATAGTGGCTTTCCAGGTTGTCAGCCGCCGTAAACATGCCCTGACTGGTCGCTTCGCGTTGGCCGCGCGTCAATGCGCCCAACTGATCCAGCCGCCGCGCTATTGACGACACAAACCGCTTTTGCGCTTTCAGGTTGGTGGTCGGCAGTACATAGTGGGGCGCATTCGCCTGGTTTGTTCTGTGCGTGCGCCCAAAGCCCTGCACGGCTGCATCGGCCCGCCAGCCTGGCTGTAAAATATAGTGGATGCGTTTACGCTGATTAGCGGCCGTGTTGTCGGCATGAAAGCTGTAACCGGTTCCGCCTGCGCCCGAAAACACCAGTATGTCCTTTTTGTTGGCCTGGAACGCCTCGGCGTCAGCCCGCGCCGAATTTTTACCGCGCTTTTCCTCAACCACCTGGTAATTGCCGTCATCATCACGCGTCCGGACAAAGCGGCGACTGCGGCCAGTAATCTCCGCCACCCGGTCAGAGCCGAAGGCGTTGATGATTGAATCCAGCGGGTTTTCAGGTACACGTATCTGTTGCAGCGTTTCCAGCAAGGCATCGCGCAAAGCGATGGCTTCACGATCAAATACCGGGTTTCCTTCGGAATCCCTGACCGGGATATAAAGGGTATTGCCGTTATCGTCCTTGGACTCTTCGTAGGCAACTACCGGAAAACCGTTGCGAACATAGTCCATCAACATTTGCCTTGGAGTAAAATCCAGATCTTCAAGAGCGGTGTTATGGGCCGTTGCCTCAGCAATGATCCGTTCCTGAGCCGCTTCGTTAGTGTTGACTAACTGGATAACCGCAACATTGCCTGCATCCAGTTGTTCACGAATATCATCAATCACGCGAGGGGTTTGCATCGCGGTGATGATCTGGTTGAAAAAGCGCTGATGAGCGCCCCAAAACTGGGCCATTGCCGCACTTTTCGCGTTGCCGCTGCTACCCGCCTGAGTAATTTCAAGCGCCTGCTCGACATTATTGAGAACAATTTGCCAGGCCCCGGCCAACTCGTTATAAATAGCTTCCTGAAAATCAGATAACGTATGTTCAAGCCGTTCGTAACTCACGCCGTCATAAGACAGCGACCTGGCCAGATACATGCCCATCGCCTTCATATCGCGACTGATAAGCTCCATTGACGCAATGCCGCCCTTCGTTACACCCGCTATAAAGGTATTAACGTCTGCGAACGGAGTACCCTCGCCCCATAAACCCAAACGCTCTGCATAGCTCAAATTACTGACCTCAGTCGCACCGGTTGCAGACACATAGGTAATACGTGCATTGGGCAATTCGCGTTGCAGATTGATCCCGGCAATGGCCTGCTGTGAAGGCTTTCTTACGCCACGTTTACCCTTAACCGCAATGGCATTACCCATACTATGCGCTTCATCAAACGCGATAACACCGTCAAAGTCTTCACCCAACCAGTTTATAATTTGTTGAGCGCGGGTTTTTCCGCTCTCTTGCCCAAGATCATTCGCCTGTTTTTTCTCGCCCCCGCGCAAGGTCGAATAGGTGGTAAACAGGATGCCGTCTTCTTGCGTGATTGCGTTGCCGGCTTTGGTTTTACCTTGAAAGAAAATTTTCCCGGGATCGCCGCCGATACCGGCAAAGTCCCTTTTAGCATCCTCTATCAAACCCTCGTTGAACGAAATCCATACTGCCTTGTTGCGGCCCTGCATCATGTTATCCAGAATAATGCCGGATATTTCCCGGCCTTTGCCTACGCCGGTCCCGTCGCCAATAAAAAAGCCTTTCCGCGAACCGTTAGGCAACAGCCCGGAATGTGCTTGTCCGGCATAAACCACAGCCTCAAGCTGCGCTATCGACAATAACCCGTTCTTAATCAGATTCGTCGGCAATACGGGTGCATACGAAGGAGGGGGTGGCTCGACAGCCGACATGGCCGCCGACTGTACCAGTTTGCCTGGATGCTGCTGCGCACCTTGAATGGTAAGCCGTTGTGGTGTGTAATTAGCGAATACAGAATCGGTAAATTCCTCCGGGATATTGCCTTTTTTAACTTCTACAGTAATACGGGTGGGACTGTCGCTTTTAGGGACGCCACTATTTCCTCCAGTATCTCCGCTGCCGCTTCCTCCAACGTCTCCGATAGGATTAACCCGAATGCCATCCCCGGCTCCGATTCCGTCATTACCGCCATCGCCAACTGTGGTCTCGCCGCCAGTTTGGCTATCAGTAGCAATGGCTCCTGAATCGGCCCGGTTTCCAATAGATTGCGTTCCAGCGCCGTCCTTACCAATACCAACGCCGCCAATTCCGTTTCCGGGTTGAACGGAATCTGCTGTTGATCGAGTATCTGCTTTGACTGCCGGTTTAGTGATGTTTGATTGAATTTGCTGACGATCATTTCTGATGCCCTCCAATAAGGTCGGTAAATCGGCTACTGACTGGACTTTCCCGGTCAAAACCGGCTGAGTCGTAGCACCTGTTTTATCGATAACTAAAATTTGATTATCGAAAGATGTGCCATATTTCGCATACTCCTTACCGGATATTCCGACATTGGCACGCACGTTGTATTTCTTTTCAATGTCTTTCCACCATTGAGAAAAGGCAGGCCGATCTGCGGCCATGCCATTGCCGACAATGGCAACTAAACGGCCACCCTCCTCCAACCGTTTTAATGCCTGCTCAATATGCCTGGCGCCGTTGGTTGTATCACGTTGACCATGAACACGTCCGGCAGTCGATGAAAACGGCGGATTCATGACAATCACAGTGGGCGCTATGTCAATGGGCAATACGTTGTCTAACTGTTCGGCATTCTCTTTGAAGAGCCGTGCTTTGGGAAACAATGCCGAAAGCAGCACCTGCCGCCGTGGCGCCAACTCATTCAAAATAACTACAGCACCCGCAATTTCCGGCCAGACAGCCAAATCACCGGTACCGGCAGAAGGCTCAACCATAACATCATCACGTTGTACGTTCGCCACCCAATTGGCCACAAACGACAAAGCAGGCGGTGTGCTGAATTGCTGAAACTCATCCATTTCCTCATCGCGTTTGGTCTGCGTCGGCAGCTTCTGGATTCGGCGGGTTAAATCGATTGCCTTGGTTCTTGCCCATTCAGCACCTTGTCCGGTCCAACCGGAATCCTCAGTGCTAAGAAGATGGATATTAAAAGCGGCTTCCAAGGCGTCATAGGCATCCTTTGTCGAATACGTCCCTTGCGCCTGTGTGCCTCCGAAGGCCTGATTTGCGGCTTCGGTTAAAAACTGGGTGGTGATTTCACCCTCCGCATTGAGCTTTTGGGACAAACGTAAGGCTAAAACATGCCGAGGCTCATTAAAAGATAGGGCTAATGTAGCCTCACTATTTAGGGTAACTGGAATAATTGGCTGCGCCCCGACAATCAGCCAATCATCGAAAATGTCAAATTGATCCGGGTTGGATTGTTTAGCCATCTTTGCTTATCCAATGTTGTCCAAATCGATACTGCTCTCCAAGGCATCGGCTTCATCAAGCGCATCCTCTTGAAAAGCCCCAATACGTTCCGCTTCATCCGGATCGAACTCGACCATCGCACCGGGAACCATGGCATCGGTCAATTTTTCGGCCAATACATCAACCGCGTCCCCTGCACCGATGAGGGTGTCGGCCTTAACATCGAAGGTATCCGAATCGGTCATATCGGAACTACCCGGCTTGTTATCATTATTGATTTCATGAGTCATTGCTTCCACCTTGCTGTTTGTTAATGTTGTAATCAGGCTTACCCTTTATATCCGGGCAAGTTTTCTTGCACTCTGGAAATCCACTAGTGTGCCCCCCTTTTTTTTCCTGCCGGCGTGATAACCCTTTTCCACACGCCATGCACTTGCTTTACCACGTAAAAACAGGGCGGATAACGCCCTCTATTTGTGAACGCTGGATCGGGCCAAAATAGCGCCCGTCAAACGACCCCCTATTGCTGTCAGACATGACCAGAACCTCGGCCCTGCCCAACACCCGGGAAGCCGTATAGTTCGGTAGTGGTCGACCGCCGCCATCGAGTTTGACGGGGTCGCTCAAGGGCAACCGTTGCCCATTAACCTGCACGCCTTCCACCCCAATAGAGACCACATCATCCTGAACCGCTAAAATCTTTTTCATCAGGTGTCCATAGCCGCCTGGACAAAAGCCTGCGCCCAGATACCCGCGTGCCTTTGCCATAGCGAATACCGGCGCAGGCGGCGGGCAAAACAACACATAAGCACCTTTTACCAAGGGCTCATTGGTTAGCCGATACACCCCGACCGGAATGCTCGGCGTTGTGTTTAGCCGGATACCGGCCGCATAGGCAAGCCCGCACACCATAAAGACCGACATCACCACACCAAAACTAACCGTGAACCGCTTCACAACTTGATGCCTTCTTCGCCATGTTCAACGGTATGCACTTGTATGAGCTTATCGCTAACCCTCGGTGCCGGAACAGCCGCCCTGGCTTTAAAAATGGGATCTTTGAAAAACAAGGGCTGCACGCCATAAATGGCCGGGAAACCGGCCACATAAACCACCATATCGCCGGCCTTTTCAATCAGCCCCTCAGCGCCCTTAACCGGCCCCGGCATCCGCAGGCACTCGTCCGGTGTTAACAGCGGCCGTTGCACTTCCTGAATGGTACGGGACACCTGGCCAAGCAAGGCCGAAGTGCGCCGGCCGCTGGTGGTGATTTGTTCTTTGGCAACGGTCGTTTGGCCGGTCAGTTTGGACAGGTGCTCGGCCGTCTCCACACGATTGGGGGGAAAGGCGCTCTGGACATGACAGTTAGAGGTGATGCTTTCATCATGACCATAGCCCGTTTCACGGCTTTTAAGCTGGTTAATGTCCTGGCAAATCAAATAACACTTGATACCGTAACCGGCAATAAACGCCAGTGCCTCCTGCAATATTTCGAGCTTGCCCAAACTGGGGAACTCATCCAGCATCATGAGCAGACGATGTTTATAATGGGCTTTGGGTTGGCCGTTAACGAAATCCATCTTGTCGGCCAACAGCCGGACGGTCATATTGATCAGGACGCGCACCAGCGGGCGCAACCGTGCCTTGTCGTTGGGATGGGTGACGATATACAGGCTCACCGGCGCATCGAAATTCATCAGGTCCTTAATCCGAAATTCCGACTGGCTCACATTACGCTGGACTACAGGATCGCGATATAAGGCGAGATAAGACTTCGCCGTGGACAGCACTGAACCGGCTTCTTCATCCGGTCTGTCCAGCATGTCCCGCGCGGCCGAACCGACCGTGGGATGGGGCTTGCCCTGCACATGCCCGTAGGTGGCCATTTCCATCCATAACTCGGCAATCTCGCGGTCCGGATCAGAGAGGATGGCATCGACGGCGGGCAAGGTGGCGTCGGTGCCTTCCTGCTGCGCTTTGTACAAGACGTGCAAAATCACGCCGACCAGCAAGGCCTGGGCGGTCTTTTGCCAATGCGTTTCCAAGCCCTTCCCATCGGGATCAACCAGTAATGTCGCCAGGTTTTGCACGTCGCCGACCTCGTACTCGGTGGCCAGGCGTATCTCCTCCAGCGCATTCCAGCGTACTCCGCCGCTTAAGGAGGCCGGATCAAACCGCAAGACTTTATTGCGTGCATAGCTTTGTCGCCAACCCGCCGTCAATTCCCATAATTCACCTTTCAGGTCAGTGATGACCGCACTGTGTCCCCATGACAACAGCGTAGGGATGACCAAACCCACGCCTTTCCCGGAACGCGTGGGGGCATAACACAGCACATGCTCCGCGCCGTTGTGCCGTAAATAACGCGTAATCCCCTTTTTATCCAGCCAAGCCCCCACGTAGACGCCGTCACTTGAATTCTTTTTTTGACCGGTCAACTGTTGCCAGGCTGTTATGGGCCGTGGCAATAAGCCGGCCCTTTCAATGTCGTGCCGATTAGCCCAACGCGCGGAACCGTGTAAATAGGGGTTTATTGTTGCCGAGTTCGCCGCCACCATCTTAGCCACCATTAACCCTAACAGGCCGGTAGCGGTCACCGTCATGCCAACCGCAGCCGCTCTCATAATACTAACCTGAAACAGCCCCCACCATTGATAGGTCCATAGCAGGATGCTCCAAGGCGCATAAAGATGCTGGTAGTGAGCCCCGAGTTGAGGCTGGTAGCCAAACTCACAGGCAAAATATTGTGTCGCCGACTGCAAACCGGCCAGCATAAAAACCACCGCCAAAACAGGTATTAGCTTGCCGGCCTTTGGCTTATCGACCCGTACCTGCGGGCCGACCGCATTATTAAATTTGTCTTTCATCTGCTTCTGCCCTTTGTTTTAACCAGCCCAATCCCAGTGCAGGTGACTGGCTCACCGATGGCTAACCGGCCCAAGCGGTTCGCGGTCTTTTCATCAATGGGCATCACCAGAATGACCTGGTTGAGTTTCAATAATGCCAGTGATTCACCATCGATCCGTCGTACACCGGCAAAAGCCGCCACCCCAACGTCAGCCATAGTATATCGCCTATGTTCCATAATATCGAGTATTTTAAGACGTTTTTGTTCGCGCTCTGCAATATACCGATCAACCGCCGCAAACGAAGAGGGGGCTAATCCTTCCCCAGAAACACGCCGTCGCAATGCGTTATCTGATTGGGCTCCTGGCTGCTCCAGACAACCAGAAACAACACCCGGCAATAACATTTCACCGCCTTCGGCGCAGCGAACCACACCGAGTTCGGACAAGTTTCGCAAACGGTTCCGGGCTGCGGGCGGCGGGATAACGGCAACGCCGCCAAGGTTGGGCTGACGGGTAAATCCGAACCCGAAGGTTCTGCGTCCACGATCCTGTCCGGCGTCGGCAGAGCCAATGCCGCCAGCGCCGCGTCCAGTTCGTCGTCCTCTGTCTGTTGATACATCATGACTCTCCTGTTTGGTTGTGGTTGTGGTTAACTGCATTACCAAGGCAACCCGGTTATGTTCAAGGGTGGCATCGGCAAACGTCAATTGAAGCTTGGCGGTCGCCGCGACATCTACAATTTTCGCCTTGAAGTCGGCTGTGCCATTTACATTGATGTTGGTTCCGTAGCGTTCCATCGCCAAGCGCAACGCCGCCGCCAAGCCCTCGCGCGTGGCGCCCCGGGAGACCTTCAGCCTATCACCATCATCCCGAACGGCGGATGAACCGACGCGGTAAATAATGGTGCCTTTTTTTGTCACACTGTCTTGGTCGGCGTATATCGCCGTCCTTACCCGTTCACCGCCGCTAGCGCCAACAGTATTTCCTTTAAGACCTTGGGCAACCTCACGCGCACGGAGCGCCGCCAATGCCTCTTTGTCGCCCTTGGTTGCCTCCCGGCGTAACCAGTCGGCCCACTGTAGGGGCTGATACTGTTTTACCAGCCGCTCACGCTCCCGACGGTAGTGTTCGTTAATCATATTGAGTTCACGTTTAACGCTTTGGCTAATCAGCGCGTACAACAACTTCTTTTCAGACCTGGAACCCCCTGCCAGCTTGGTGGTTGCGCGTTTCAACGTCGCCTTACGCTTGACGTCCGCAATTAAACGGTCTCTTTTCGCCCTGGCCTCCTGCCATTCCCGGGTACGATTGGCCCTCGCTCCCTGCTGATCATTTTTGTAGCGGGCAAACAATAAGGTGGTATCCAGTCTCGACCGCACGGGCCTGGCCTCATAGTGCTTGGCTGACCCTTCCGCATTAACCGGACGGTACTGGGATTTGAACGCACCGAACCGGTCAACCAGTTTGCCTTTCGACAGCTCACGGGCAACAGAACTCGCTTTCACCATCAAGCCATCTTGGTCAGAAATAACCAAGCCATTACCCCGTTCCTGCAACGCCAGTCCGTGTGCTTGCAAAACACTATGCAGTTCGGCCCAGGACGCCGCCGCCTGTAATTGCCCGAGACATTCGCGTTGGATCCAGCCTAACAAGCTTTCCACGCCGGCGTGATGCTCCATATCCAAGGCACGGTTTTCACTGCCAACCCGCACGGCCTGATGATTATCCCGTGCCAACCCGTATTGCAACTCCAACGCCGCGCACAACTTGCCGAGGGTCTTATGATCGTTATAGGGATTGTGAATCGTTAACCGTGTCGGATGAATTTTGTTGATGGCAATATGCAGATGAAAATTGTCGGTATCATCGTGGGCAACACTCACCCGTTGATGCCCGCCGTAGCCAAGTCCCTCACAAACCCTGCTCTCCAGCGCTGCTAAAACGTTGTCATCGGGACGCTCACCGGCTCTGAAACTCAAAATCAAGTGATAGGTTTTATCGGATTCGGCACGGGTATTCATGCCCTGGATAGCCGTGACTTCAATAACTGCGGCATTCAAGTCATTCGATTCACAATGCGTTACCGACGTATGGGCAACACGACTCTGCTTTTCCTGATCGTCTGCCAGGTATTTCACCAGACTGGCGAAGTCGCTTTTTTTAATCGACTTCATAGGCACATGCTTCGCAATCATCTTAACCAAAAAATTTAGCCGCTATAGTTACCGATCAGCCCGAGGCATCACCACGGTCTTCATAATTTCCAGCATTTTGTTCTGCGTGTCCTCAATGCGCGCAAGCGCCGCCCGCAGGGTGCTCTCGCCAAACCGGGCCGTCCGGGCATCATTCGACAGCCAGAGCTTTAATAGCCCGCCCAAACGTCCCAGGTCACCGTTGATACGCGCAAGCTCCATGACCTGTCCATGATCAACAATGCTCTTGGGTACATAGCCCTGACCGAGCCGACGCAAATACGCTGACGTGCTATGTCCGGTTTGCTTTGCAAAGGACTCGATGACCGCTTTTTCGTCGGGCGTTACCCGAACAACAATCGGTGTACTCCCCTTTCGGGTCGGTTTCTTTTCTGCCATGACAGCCTCCGTTAACAAAAATGCGGCGGCAGCCGCTGGGCCCCGCAGGGCAGGATTCCCGTTGAGTGCGTAGCGCGAATAAGTGGGCGTGAAGAGCGAGTACCTGCTGCGCAGGTGCTAGCACTTCACATATCCTGCCCCGACTAAAGTCGGTATATTGCGAAGCATAGCATTTATTTTCAATTTACGATATATTGATTATTTGCATACTTTATATTAGACTATATGACAACGCCATGAATAAAGAAAATATCGTCAAGTAACGGAAAAATAAAGGAATAATCAAGGAAAAATCAACCTGAAATCTCATTACCTAAAAAGAAAATAGCCATGTCAAAAAAACTGACAGAACTGATTGCCGAGGAAGAAACGAAGAGACAACAGAAGGGAACCGGCATAAAAAACCGGGCGGTCTTTTTAGTGCTCAGGGCAGACATCAAGGAAGCGATGACCGATGGCTGGGCTCTCAAACAAATTTACCGAACGCTGCACACCCAAAAGAAAATAACGTTTAGTTATCAGACCTTCGTTAACTATGCGAACGATTTGATCCTGAAGCCTAAGCAAGCGCTGGTCATCAGTAAACAAGAAGCCAACGCTGAAATCCCTGGGCAAGAACAAACAGCACAACCCACTGAACCAAAACCCAAAAAGTCGTATGAGCCACCCGGCTTTACCTTCGATCCCATAGCAAAAAAAGAGGACTTAATCTAATGGCAAAAATACACATGATTCTGCAAGGCAAGGGCGGCGTAGGCAAATCGCTGATAGCCGCCCTACTCGCACAATACAAATTGCACACCGGCCAACAGCCGCTCTGTATCGACACTGATCCGGTAAACGCCACCTTTCACGGTTTCAAGGAGCTGAATGTTAAACGTCTGCAAATCATGGAGAATGAAGAAATTAACCCGAGGCACTTTGACACCCTGGTAGATTTGATAGCTCCGGCAACGGATGATGTCATTATCGATAATGGCGCCAGTTCATTTGTGCCGCTTTCGCACTACCTTAATAGCAACCAGGTCCCGGCTTTGTTACAGGAAATGGGCCATGAATTAGTGGTGCATACGGTTATAACGGGGAGCCAAGCCTTAACGGATACCTTGAACGGGTTCGCACAACTCGCCACGCAATTCACGCAAGAGACCACTTTCATCGTCTGGCTCAATCCCTATTGGGGCGCCATAGAAAGCGACGGCAAAACCTTTGAACAAATGAAGGCCTATACCGTCAATAAAAGCCGGGTTGCAGCGATTATAAAAATCCCGACGCTTAAAGAAGAAACCTACGGCCGGGACTTGGCAGAGTTGCTGCAGGAGCGCTTAACATTCGATGCAGCGCTCGCCAATCCGGCACTCACCATAATGACCAGGCAACGGCTCAAAATCATAAAAAGCCTGTTGTTTGCACAAATGGACAGCGCAGCGGTACTGTAATGAGCCATGAGCATGAATTAGAAGAAACAATCAGGGAAATCGCGGCAAAGCACGGCATCGCCGTGGGTCGCGACGATCCCATATTGATACTGCAAACGCTCCATAACAGACTGCTGCAGGCTAGCCAAAAAGCGCAGCAAGACCTGCTTGACCAGTACAAATCCGAACTTGAAGGCATTTCACTCCGCTGGAGCAATGACGCCAGGGAAAAAGCGGAGCGCATTTTAAATGCGTCACTCGATGCCAGTAAGGCGGCGATGGAACGGTTGCTGCGGGCGGGCGCAAAAGAGGCGGTGACCACGATCAAAACAGAGGTGGACGCCTCATTAAACCGTATCAGCCGCCCTGTCAAGGACGCCCACCGTATCGGCCTAATGAACCTGGCCGCCTCTTGTA